>Ga0209755_10001204_pt1 | contig 41977 bp, 44 predicted proteins | sample TergutCo191P1_FD_187301 | JGI IMG/M metagenome (GOLD analysis project Ga0209755, IMG submission 187301) | Cornitermes sp. P1 segment gut microbial communities from Petit-Saut dam, French Guiana - Co191P1 (SPAdes) (version 2) | ecosystem: Host-associated > Arthropoda: Insects > Digestive system... | reverse complement strand
GGCGATTGATGATATACCAAAATCACAGTCCATAATCCAGAGCATACGAAAATTGCAGAAAGAACACGGCATGAATTTAAGCTTTACAAACTATTGGTGTATCGAAGAAGTCCTTGTATCTTTTGCAAACTTGGCAAAATGGAGTACGGTGCAGGGTGATGTTGTGCGAATTGGTGAACGGGTAAGAAACTTAATCATGCAAGGCAACATTGGCTCAAGAGTTGATTTGAAACTTCAAGATGAATTGATAGAGTTGACTGGCGGCAAACGTGTGAACAAAGAGAAATTTTACACACGGCTGCTGGGTTTGTTGCTAGATAATGGTCTTGGGCAATTTTCATTCACCAAGCACGAGTCGGGCGACGATACAAACACAAGCTGCTGGTTTAATGATTGTTGCAACCTGCGGATTAGTAGCGGTTGTCAAAACATGTGCGGCATTCCGCTTGATATGATTACAGCATCTGAAAGACTGCTCTTCCTATTTGAAAATTCATTGTTGGAAAGCAGAAACTTCGGACTTAAATTAGTTAAAAAAGCCAATAAAGGGTAATATTCGCATGTTATTAGAAAACCAGAAAGATGCGTTTGTTGAGGAGGATATGGATGAAAACCATAGACAAAAAATATCCAAAAGGTTCGGAATGGAGAAGATGGGATTTGCACATCCATACTCCTGGCACAAGTAAGAATGATAATTTCACAGGATATACTGTTGAGGATAAATGGAATAATTTCTATAATTCCATTACTGAGTATATTGGTGATGGAACCAATGCTACAAGTAGCATTGCTGTAGTCGGCATAACCGATTATCTATCAATAGATAACTATAAAAAAGTCAAAGCGGATAACAGGCTACCCGAGAGTGTTTTATGGGTTCTTCCGAATGTAGAAATGAGAATGCAACCTATTGCTAATGATTCGCCAATTAATATTCATTTTCTTTTTGACCCTGTTATTGAAAACTCATTAGAAAGTCGTTTTTTTTCACAACTATAATTTAGTGATGGTAGTGGAACTAACTTTTCTGCAACACGCTCTGAACTTATCAGGCTTGGACATCAATCAGACAAAAACTTGAGCGATGAAGTCGCTTATAAGAAAGGCGTAGAAGTTTTTATACCATCGTTTGAAAAAATTAAAGAGATTTTTGAGAAAGATAAAGATTTGAGAAATCATACGATGATTATTGTTTCAAATGCTTCTAAAGGAGGGGTTTCTGGTGCAATAAACCATTCTAGTTATTTTGATACTAGCGATGGTACTTCTCAGATGTCTGCTTTTAGACAATCAATATATAGATTTGTTGACGGCATTTTTTCTGCAACCCCTAATGATATTTTGTATTTTTCAGGGCAAAAAGCGAATTCCCCTCCTGAATCTATTATTAAAGCGTGTGGCTCACTTATGCCATGCTTGCATGGTAGCGACGCTCACAGCAACAATACCATTTTTGAACCTTATGGACAACGATATTGTTGGGTAAAATCAGATCCCACATTTGAGGGCTTATGGCAGTGTGTTTATCAACCGAGCGAAAGGGTTTATATCGGAACAATTCCAGCGGCCTTAGATAGAGAACAAAAAAACAAGCGTTCAAATGTATCCCGAATATCTGTGAAGCGTGTAGAAAATCCAAAGTACACACAGTATGAATGGCTAAATTTTACTTTGGAACTTAATGCAGGTTTAGTAGCCATAATAGGGAACAAAGGGAGTGGAAAAAGTGCTTTATCTGATATAATAGGGCATTTGTGTGAATGCAAAACTATGAAAAACGCTTCTTTTTTGAATAATAACAGATTTCGCAGGTCACAAAGTAACTACTCTGTTGATTATGATGCGATAATAGCGTGGGGAGATAACCATAACAAAACACTCTCACTTGCTGATGAAACTCCAACTACAACCATTGAATCAGCGCAGTATCTTCCCCAAAAGTATATTGAAGATATTTGCAATGATATAGGTAGTGCATTTCAATCTGAAATTGATAGGGTAATATTTTCGTATGTGGATGAAACGGAATTAGGATCTGCACGTAATTTAATTGAGTTGGTGGAAAGCAAATCTAAATCTACTAAACTCATTATCAAGAAACTACAAGATGAAATAGATATTATAAATGCGAGAATTATTAAATTGGAAGAACAACAAACTACTGATTACCGGAACAATGTGACAGATAACATTAAACATTTGCGTGAAACATTGCAACGTCATATTGATGCTAGGCCCATAGAGGTTTTGAAGCCCATGCCAAAGGAATCTGATAGTGCATATGACGTTGAAATTTCTGAAATCACAAAAAAGATTGAAAATTTAGAGGAGCAAAAAACAACCATCCAAAGCACATTATCAACACTCAACGCAACCATAGACGATATAGCAAGCCTTCTGGTAAAAGTCGAATCGTTGCATAGTGATGTCGTTTTGTTGAATACAGAAATTAGTGAATTAGCAATTAAATATGCATTGTCTGATGTTACTGGATTTTCGGAGGACTCTCCGAAAATCATGCTAAGTGCTCATATTAAAAGACTACAGACCGAAAAAAAGCAACTACTAACTTTGCTAAATGGCTCTGATAATATAGCTGGAGAGTTAATTGCTAAAGGCATTATCGAAATGCTTGAGGATATCAACAAGGAAAAAGATGCCTTAGTGTCTTCTGCCGATAAAGAAGAAAAAGCATATCAAAAATACTTATCTGATTGCAAAGAATGGGAAGTCGGAAAAACTAAAATTGTAGGCGACTCAAAAACAGAAAAAACTTTGGAATACTTTGAAGCTGAGTTGTCTTTTTTGAACAATGAGCTAACTGCTGAGTACCAAGATAATATAGCATTACGAGATAAAAAACTCGTTGAGTTATTTAATGCAAAAATGAAAATCGTTGGTGTTTACGAGCAGATATATAATCCAATAGAAAGTGAAATTGAAAAACTACTAGGTTCAAGCGGTGAAGATATATCTTTTGCTGCCGAAATCCAGTTGAAAACGGAAATGAATTTAGCGGATGAACTTCTTAGCCAGGTAAAGAAGAGCTTCTCTGGGAAGTATGGTCGAAATCAAAACGCTGAAAGCCAAATGGATAGAGATATAAGAAATACAGATTTTGGTGACATCGGAAGCATATTGAACTTTACTAAACAGGTAATGGAAGTTACAAATGAGGATATTGACAAGTCGGAAAAGAAAATAGTAAACAAACGTGTGTTTTATAATTTGCTCTATTCACTTGACTATATTAACATTGCGTTTAGATTAAAGGTCGGAGGGCGAAACTTGGAAGAACTGTCTCCGGGAGAACGTGGAATTGTACTATTGGTGTTTTTCTTGGCTCTTAGCAAAGATAGTTCGCCAATTATCATAGACCAGCCCGAAGATAATCTTGACAATCAGTCTGTTTTTGACAAGCTGGTGCCTTGCATTTGTGAAGCCAAGAAAAAACGACAGGTTATCATAGTTACTCACAACCCAAATATAGCCATTGCTTGTGATGCGGAGCAAATAATTAGCTGCAAAATAGATAAGACCAACAATGCTATTAGCTATTACTCGGGTGCTATTGAGAGTGTAGAAATAAAGAAGAATGTTGTTGATATTTTAGAGGGCACTATGCCAGCATTTGAATTGCGAAAGCGCAAATATGTAATGGAATAAATGGCAATTGGTGTGGTTTATGCCTTAGCAAATTCTGGATAATATCGAAATTATCCAGTTGTAAAATAACAATGTTTTTATTGCAAAGCTATAAAAGAGCAAAATTGAAGCGACAAGGAAGTTGATTGAATGACCATAGCAATCTATAGCCGTAAATCCAAGTTTACGGGCAAGGGTGACAGTATCGCCAACCAGATAGAAATGTGTAGGCAACGAGCGCATCAATATTTGAACTTGAAAAATATTTCTGATTCGGATGCAAAAATACTTATCTACGAAGATGAGGGTTTTTCTGGCAAGAATACTGCCCGCCCGGAATTTCAAAAGATGTTGGCAGCGGTTAAAGTTGGAGAAATCAACTGTGTTATATGTTATAAACTTGACCGTATAAGCCGTAATGTAGGTGATTTTGCTCAAACTTATGAAACCTTTGAAAAGCATAGGGTAGACTTTTTGTGTGCTGGCGAAACATATGACACGACAACACCCGCAGGGCGCGCAATGATGGGTATGGTATCTGTGTTTGCCCAAATGGAGCGTGAAGTTACAGCCGAACGTATCCGGGATAATATGCACTTACTGGCTAGGTCGGGGCGTTGGCTTGGTGGACATACCCCTACTGGGTTCAAATCTTCCAAAGAAGAGCGTATAGACGTTGAAGGCAAAACACGTTCAGCATTTAAGCTTGTCCCTGTAAAAAAGGAGATGGAATTGGTAGAATTTATCTATCAAAAATTTGTAGAGCTTCAATCTGTCTCGGGTACAATGCGCTATCTTGTGGCGCATAATATCCGCACAAAGAACGGGAACGATTTCACAAATATTTCAGTCAGAGAACTTTTGCGAAATCCCGTTTACTGTATTGCTGGACAGGAAGCAGGTGACTACTTTCGAGAAAAAGATGCGGTCATATGCTTTGAAAAAAATGAACTTGACAACAAACATGGTTTTATGCCATATAACCGTACAAGCAGTGGTAAAGACCGACAAACAAAAAATGAAATAGATGATTGGCTGATAGCAGTCGGAAAACATGAAGGTGTTATTCAGCCCGGCACTTGGGTAAAAATTCAACGGATACTGGATGCCAAACGAGAAAAGAACAAGTCAATCGTTAGGACACCATATAAATCGGAGGCCCTATTATCAGGGTTGTTGGTTTGTGGAAAATGCAAAAATGCCATGCGCCCCCATGTACACGCCAAGCGCAAAAATGCTGAAGGGATTATCCCTTATTATTACATCTGCGAGTTGAAGGAGCGGTCATCCAAGGCGAGGTGTGATATGTGTAATGCCAATGGTGCGATTATTGATAAAGTCATACTGGACGAGCTTATGAACTATGACCGTGAGGATTCGGCTATTCATCATAGCTTACTGGAACTTAAAGAACGGTTGTCAAATAAAAAAGAATCCGAGAACGATAAATTGGGCTTCTTGGAATCTGAGCTTGAGGAAAAACGAAAACAAATAGACAAGCTACTTGATGCACTTGGAGCAGGGGATGGGGAGCAAGATACATTTGTCGAACTAACCCGACAAAGAATAAATACCTTAGCCGACCATTGCAGGCAACTAGAAAACGAAATTGAAAAGACCGCCCTCAATAACACCATCTACACCGACTACGAAAGCCAGACCAAGGCTGTATCCGATACCCTAAAAAAACTAAAAGAAACAATCAACACAGCTACCATTGTAGAAAAGCGGGAGTTGCTAAGGTCAACGATAGAGCGTATAGTATGGGATGGAGAGCAAGCGTATATTTTTCTATTGGGTGAATAGGCTGAACGGAGAGGAAGCCACAAACGCACTGTTTAACAGGCTTCCCGGCGATTCACCCGATAACAACATCACGTTACCTTTTATGCACGATAGCAAATGCTATCTGGTACTACATGACACATTTGTTGCTTATCACCGTCCTTCCCGCCCCTATTGACGAAAAAATCATTACCATTCGTACCCTTTAGAAAAATATGCACCTTATCATCTTTCACGATAACACATTCCAACACCCTCCGAAGCAAGCGCAGTTTACCGTCATAGTCAACTAACTTTATAAGCCTTGGGAAATCCATAATTGTCTGCTTGGCTTTGTCAATGTCGGCTATCTGTTCATCTTGTGACTTACATTCTTCAAGTATTGTGTTTAATCGCTCTTGTTTTTCGGCTTGTTCATTGCTCAACGCTTCAATATCTGCAAAAATCGCTTTTTTAGCGGTTTCAGGTGCTATCCGCAAATTAGCGGTTTGGTGCTGAATATCAACTTCGATTTGCCCTACTCGTTTTCTCAAGTCGTTTAGTTCCTTGTCCGTGTCCTTCATTTGCATGAGCAGGGTATTTTTTGTATTTGAAAATTCCTCGTACAGTTCATGCTTGCCTTCGCTTAACTTGCATATTTGCTCTATAACAAAATTATCCAAGTCGTAACCCTTTACATTGGGAGAAGTCGCACAGTCCATTTTTTTATTGATTTTCATATCGCATACATAGCGGAAGCGTACCGTGCCATCAGGATTACGCCGCCCTGTTTCCGATTTAACATACATTTTATTTCCACAATCCACACAACGCACAAGACCAGATAAAAGTGCGCGGGTTTTTTCTTTGGGTCGTGCGGAGCTTTCAACTGCAATATCAGAAAGTATCGCCTGTGCCTTAATCCATTCTGCCCCTGTAAATAACCCTTTGTGTTTACCTACAGATACAATCCATTCTTTTATGTCACGGCGCAATGTCCTCTGAATATATTTGGGGTCTAACGCTCTGGATTCATCATCTATTTCTTTAGTTTGCTCCGTCTTATTGTATGCCATAATCCCCCGCACACCGTCAAAGTCGGCATCATCAGCCCATACAGGCACATCAAATGAAGCGAAATAACCCCGCATATCATCATCAGCGATAGCGTATACAGGATTCAGCAATATATTTTTAACGGATAGGTTAGTAAAATCGTTTTCTTCCTTTGTTTTGAACCCTTCTTTATTCATTACATCAGCCGTGCCCGTCAAAGAACCATTTGTCAAGAATAATTCAAAAATTCGCCTTACGGCTCGCTGTTCTTCGTCAATCGGCTCTAAATGGTTAATCGTTGTTTTTCTGCCATTAAGTAAAAGTTTCTCCTTTTGGGAGTAGTAGCCAAGAGGACACTTACCCCCAAGCCAACGCCCTTCTTTTGCAAGTTCATACATATTATCGGTGATACGCTCGGCAATAATATCCCGCTCAAATTCAGCAATAGCACTAAGCATAGTAAGCATTATTTTTCCCGTGCGGGTGCTTGTATCAAGCTCCCTGTCACTTACAGAAATAAAATCAATATTCTTCTGCTCCATCTGCTGAACGAGGTTTAACAGGTCAATGGTTCTGCGGGAAATACGGTCAATCTTGAAGCAAATTACAGCCTTGATTTTATTCGCTTCAATATCCCCTAACATTCTCTTGTAATGTTGCCTGTCGGCATAAAATCCGCTCTTGCCTTCATCTTCGTATATCAAAATATCTGTTGGAGCAACATCATATTTAATAGAAGCAAGTGCGATACATTTTTCTTTTTGTATCTCAATGCTCTTTCCGGTTTCTGTAACCTTCGATTTTCTTACGTAGATAGCGACTTGCCTATTATCTACATCATTTTTCCTTTTTCTGATTCTTGCCATACAAACCGCCACCTTTTCAAATTTGCTGTCTTGCTTAAAATTTATTGCTGTTGCATGATATAAGCATAACAAATACTGTACGGCTTGTACATACATATGCGGTAAAATAATTCGTTGTATTTTACGCAAGATTAGGCTACAATAAGAAAAACCAAAGGAGATGGTCATGTGCCTAATATAAAGCCAGTTTCAGATTTGCGGAATTATAATGAAGTCTTGCGTGATGTAGCAATACAAGAACCTGTATTTTTAACAAAGAATGGGCGTGGTCGTTATGCCCTTATGGATATGCAAGATTACGAACTCCAACAAGCGACTATCCGATTGCTATCCGAATTATCAAGAGGGGAACAATCCGCACAGGAAAGCGGATGGCTCTCTATAGATGAGGTCGAAGCCTCGCTAGGTATCTTATAATGAAGGTACAACTTACGCCCCTAGCGCAAAATGACCTGAAAGAAATCCGCACATATATCACAAATGAACTACTTAACCCCACTTCGGCGGTAAGCGTGGTAAAGCGTATCACCACCAGAATACGTGGGCTTGCCAAGTTTCCCGCTATGGGTGCGCCGTTATCCTCCATTGTGAACATACAAACTGACTACAGATTTCTTGTATGCGGGAACTATACGGCATTTTATAGATATGATGATAAGTTTGTATACATTATTCGTGTACTGTACCACCGCAGAGATTTTGTAAAAATTCTGTTTGGTAATGTAGTGATAGATGATGACGAATCGGAAGATTAAAAATTAAGCCGCCTTTTTTATGGGCGGCTTTACATTACGTTATGAGGGATTCACCTGTGTATTAAATGGCTAACCAAATATTTCTTGGTACATCTTTTTCAGCTTGGCGAGTGTATCCCCATGATTGGCTTCTGACTTCTCCATCATAGATATTTTTGTAGCAAGAGATTGTTTGATATATTCTTGGAATTTTTCTGTCCAACGTGAAGTAGTTTCTTTGAGTTCATTTGTCTTGTTGTTGCCGACTAATATCTGTTAGCCGACCAATGGTATTTATAAAGTCATTATCTAGGTGCGGTGGTGCCCACATACCAGAGCGGCAAATAAAAATATAGTCTATACCGTCAGCAAGTTTATTTGGGGCTTCGTGAAGTTCACCTATTTTGTTGTGTACGCAATTTATGACATCACAATCTGAATTAGTGCTATCCTCACGCTTCACCCAAGAAAACTGCTGTATTTTATTTTCATTGAGTAAAATTCGCACCCAATTTCCTGCATTGATTTCTGTTACGCTTACATGGGTAGAGCAATCATGGTGAAAACCAATCTTAAACAAGTTAATTTCATCATCATTTGGGAAACCGCCGTGTGTAAAAACATTATCAATTTCTACAGCATATTCATGTACGGTAATGCTCGTAGTGGGCTTCTTGTATTTTTCTACAAGGTTGAATAATGCTGTGATTTCACTTTCCACAGAGCCAATATCCGTTATGCTAACTTTTCCAAGTAGCTCCTTGTTGATAAATGATTGCTCGTAGCACCCTCGCCAAATGAGTAACTGCCCTTCTATATCAAGTGCATTGCCACCGTCTGGAAATAAAATAGCACGTTGGTCGGCAGTCGCACCGATAAAATATTCCCAATCAACACATAAAATATTTACCACTTAAAATCCCTCCTGACAAAATTAGGCGTTAAAATGCCTTGTCCATATTTGTTTCTGATAACCAATGTATTCCATGCAAATGCAGAATAGACCTTTCGATTTTCGCAATAACCGAAATTTCAACTACATATCATATATATGAATCAATTGATTCACTAACCTGTTATAAAGGTGTAGGCGCATAAATCCTATACCTTATTTTATTTATGGAAAGGGATGATGTGATGTTCAAAGCAGTTGCAATGATTCACAGCCTGAAAGATACAGCCGAGGTTTCCATTTTGCATGAAAACGGCTGTAACGATGTTATCGCAGACTATAACGGTCAACGCTGTACAGCAATATTCAATGGGTTTGTATGTCTGTACTATGTAGATGATATTTACGGAAAATTAACAGACCCGCACCAATGCCCCAGATGTCATGCACATATAGCGTAGACATTTTGATTTAAGCAACAAGCAAAAATAAAAAAATAAATTTCAAAGGAGATGAAAGCAATGGCAGCAAACGTGGAAACTATGTTTTACGTTCGAGAAGTACCGTGGCATGGTCTGGGGGTAAATGTTCAAGAAGCCCTAGATTCTAAGAAAGCCCTTGAATCGGCGGGGCTAGATTGGAGCGTCATACAAAAGCCAATTTACACAGCGGATTTTGTATGCAACTCCGGCAAAGTTTATACATCAGATGAACAAGCCATAAGCGGGTACAAAGCTAACATTAGAAATACCGACAATCAGGTGCTTGGAGTAGTATCTGACCGTTATCGTGTAGTTCAAAATCACGAAGCATTTGAATTTACCGATACTCTACTTGGTGAGGGCGTTCGCTATGAAACTGCGGGAAGTTTACAGAATGGTAAACGTGTTTGGCTTCTGGCGAAGTTACCCGACAAGTATATTATTAACGGTGAGGTTATAGAGCCTTTCCTAGTATTCAGCAATTCGCATGATGGGAGCAGTTCAATTAGGGTTTGTATGTCACCAATCCGTGTAGTCTGCATGAATACTCTAAACTTTGCGCTAAAACAAGCTAAACGCTCATGGGCGGCAAAGCATACAGGAAACGTCCAGAGCCGTATGCACGAAGCAAGGGAAACACTAGGCTTGGCGCATACCTACATGGAGAACTTTGGAAAAGAGGTTGATAATCTCAACCGTATCAAATTATCCGATTCTAAGGTTATGGAGCTTATCAATACGCTTATTCCGCTTACTGATGAGGCTACAGCCACACAGCGCAAAAATATTGAGCAACAGCGTGACGATATAAAAATCCGTTATTGGGAAGCCCCTGACCTTAAAGTGCTTAATAAAAATGCTTTTAGGTTCGTCAATGCTGTTTCTGATTTTGCTACCCATGCCAAGCCTTTAAGAGAGAGTTCCAACTATAGGGAAAATTTGTTTCTTAAAACTATGGAAGGGCACTCTTTAATCGACAAGGCTCATGCAATGGTAAAAGCCGCCTGAATAGTATGCCACAAACAAACTGCCTGATATTGTTTGCAAAAAACATATCGGGCAGTTTTTGTTTGTGGCTTTCTTTATGTTCCCAACAGACCAAGGAGCATAGAGATATTCAGCAAATTTTAAGAAAGAAGGTGCAATTTTGGCTAAGGTTTTAGTTTCAACGGAAAATATGCCACATGATGAATGGCTATCTTATCGTAATTTAGGGCTTGGCGGTTCTGATGCAAGCGTGGTTTGCTCCGTAAACCGTTGGAAATCCCCTATAGAATTATGGATGGAAAAGACGGGGCAATTTCCTCCGCAAGAAGCAGGCGAACCCGCATACTGGGGGAATCGTCTTGAAAGTCTTGTAAGAGAAGAATTTACCATGCGAACAGGAATAGAAGTTACCCCTGTAAAGCAGATTCTTCAAAGCGAGGAACACCCTTTTATGCTTGCTAACTTGGACGGAAAATGTCAACACCCCGAATATGGAGAGGTCATTTTTGAAGCAAAAACGTCCAGTACCTACCGAAGCGGTGAATGGGAAGATGATGCAATACCAGACGAATACATTTTGCAAATTCAACACTATATGTCTGTGACTGGCTACAAAGGGGCATATATCGCCGTATTGATAGGCGGCAACACCTTCAAATGGCAGTTTGTAGAGCGTGATGATGAACTTATCGACATGCTGATTCAATTAGAGCGGGAATTTTGGGAGTGCATAGAATCAAATACCCCGCCTGCGCTTGATGGTTCGGACGCTTCGGCAAAATTTTTGGGGCAGTATTTTCCTGATAGCGTACCTGAATCTATAGTTGAGCTATCTGATGATGCCGTTACTCTTATTGAGCAACACAGCAATGCTTCCGAAAAAATTTCATTATTCAAAGAGCATAAGCAAGAAGCGGAAAACCTGCTAAAACAAATGCTTGGAGAGTACGAGGTCGGAACGGTGGGCGATACGGTTATTACGTGGAAAACCATTGTAAAGGAACAGCTTAACAGCAAGGCTTTGAAATCTGAACATCCAACACTATCACAGCGATATTCCGATACAACATCATATCGCAGATTCTCAATAAAACAACGGAGGGATTCATAATGAGCAATGCAAATCTTAAAAGTCGGCTTAGTGGTAAGGCACAGAGTAAAAATACTACGCCTACGGAAATGCCTGTACCAAAGAAAACGCCTACACCAAAAGAAACATCCGCACCAAAAGAAGTACCAACAACAGAACTATCAATGGTGGATTCTGGCTATGTTGCCCTTGCGACAAATGCGATTGGCATTATTAGCGAGAATCTTAAAAATCAACCGCTATCTTATCAGCTATTCGACGTTGTAAAAGCACCGACAGGAGGCATTACAATGTTTTCTGTGCCGGGTTTAAGCGGTGACGATATACAAAAGGAACTCACAGGAATTATTTTGAACTATACCACACCCCGCGCATACTGGGAAACATCAGAACCGATTGAAGGAACGCCGCCTGTATGCTATAGCCGTGACAGCTTTACATCATTTGAAGGGAAATCCTGTATAACTTGCCCCTACAATGAATTTGGCTCTAAAAACGGCGATTCAAATGCAAAAGCCTGTAAGGAATCTGTAGAAGCGTATTTGCTTAGACCAGACAATATTATGCCTATTATTGTCCGTATTCCTGTTACAAGCAAATTTATATTCCAGAAATATATGACAAGGTTGGTTAGCAATATGATACCGCTATGTGGTGTTGTAACAAAAATCACCCTTGAAAAAGTTACAAGTACAGGCGGGCAACCTTACGCAAAATACAATTTTGAAGCTGTAGATACACTATCCCATGAGGAAACCGCCAACGCAAGAAGCTATGGACAAAAATTCGCTGAAATGGTAAATGTAGCCTACGAAACGGAAGTAAAGGCGGCAGTAGTCGCAGAAACAGCAGAAGCATAAAAAAACAACCTAAAAATAAATGGCTATAGGGCGTGACTGCCTTATAGTCATTATTTTTTAGGCTGAAAATCTGGAGGACATCAATGGAAGATAAAGTAAAGGGAATAATCGCCGTAGAAAACAAATACGGTCTTATGATGTTTCGTATGGGGCTAACTTACTTGATAGACATAGGCGTTAGCAACCTTGCAGATGATGTTGTTGAGGAAAATATACGTCAAATTTTGGCTAAGGGCGAAGAAGATAAAGCTAACGGCACAACCTCACATATATCACCTGAATTTCAATGCAATATTATCCGTTGTGCCGCCGAACTTTCCAAGTTTAGCATTTGGACGTTGTTTTCCTACATTAAGAAACATCTGGTTGTTCCAAAATAGCGAGAGAGGGGTATGTATGCGAAGATTAACAAAGTACGACCTAGCCAAAATTATTGATTCAACCGTAAAAGGTTATATAATTGATGATGCGCGGGTAAAGGATGGTGAGTTTAGCGATTCCGACCATTACGGAATATTGCTAGGCAGAAGCAAGTCAGGCAACTACGTCACTTGGCAATTTCATCTTGAAGATGAAGAGCCTAGCGTTTATTGGGGGCATTATTTCATGGAAGATAGAGATGCCGCCATTAAAGATTTCAACACCAGAAAATAAATAGCGGGAGGAATCCAATGGACTACATTAACGAAGCCTTGAAATTCATTGAATCAAAGGAAATGCGGGAGTATCAGCGTACATGGTCAAAGCCACCAGACAGAAACGATTGCGCCGAGATAGTATCACTTGCGCCTGCTTCTTTGGAAAGAAAAATCCCTGTTCTGAATTTGATTGCAGAGCAAACAAAATTTGACCCTGAAAATGTTTACCATGAGCCTACTATCCTTGCGAAACACGCTCGTCTGGTTCTGGATGGGCTTTATAATCCCCCTGCCGGTACTGTATTTATCCTTGAAAAACATTACTGTGAGGATGAGACCATTGAGAAGGAGCTATTTACGACATTTGAAGCTGTGATAAATCGCATAGGCGAGTTTACAGCAGAAGAAACGGAGTACAAAACCCTTCTTTGGTTTTATGTAGAAAAATGGATTTTAGGCGAACACGGAAAGATGAACTGCTTTGTTGACCTGTATCTAAATAATTTAGGCGAGATATGGTATTTTAATTATGCCCAAGAATTTAAGCCTAAAGAATATTCAGATTCATGTGGATTCTTTGATTATACAGGTGAATTGAACCTGCCTACACCTTTTACATCAGGGGATATAATAACCGCAGATTGCAGACCATTTGCCGAAGAAAAAAGGGTGCTTATCCTAAAGAATACAGATGAAATGAACAGGCTTGACTGCTGTGGTGTAGTCTGTCTGCATATTTCCCCAAGCGGTGATATAGGAGCAAGCGCATTTAAGCACAATTTTTTCCTTCAATATCCCGAACGCACATATTTTTCTGTGCTGTATCGTGCGGAAGTATATAGTGGTGAACTTACAGAACTCGAAAGACCGCTTGCCACTCTTAGCACGGCGATAAAAGCAAATCCATTATTAAGTGATGATTTGTACGATTATATTTCCGAGCGTGACGATAGTGGCATAAAGTGGGAGCAGTTAAAAGAAGCGTTTTCGCTGTAAAAAAATAGCAATAAAACGTGTTCAATGGGTTGCGAGGTTAAATAAAGCCTCGTAGTCCTTTTTTATTTGTCCAAAAAATATTACAAAATGGGAGGAAATCCAAAATGTATAACCAAATTAACGAAGATTCAGCCCGCAGAGCGAAAGAAGCTAACAGCTTTTCAGATTATCGCCAAGGGAGCGCAACCGTAGAATATCGGGCTATGGTTGATGAAGCCAAAGAAATAGCGGAAAAGCAAAAACAGATAGTTGACCCTATGTACCACGATAAGATAGATAAACTTCTGGCTAGGTATTCCGCAAAATTAGCCGCAAATTTCAACAGCCGAAATGAAATTGATGCCAGAGTACCCTCGATAATGATTGCAGGGGGTTCAAATTTTCCAACCCGCAAAAAAGAAAAACAAAATGCCGCTCGTGACCGCAACTGGAAGGAATACGAGGACATCAAGGAAATTTTGTATAAAATCCGTGGTGTCGGAATGGGTGGTATTAGCGCAGATGACCCAAACGCAATAGATAAGCTAAAAGAGCAATTAGAGGACGCAGAAGAAAGACAATCATTTATGAAGAACGCTAACGCATACTGGCGCAAGCACGGCACTATGAAGGGATACCCCAATATGCCTGATGAAGAAGCCGCAAAAATAGATGAGCAAATGAAAACTGCTTACTCTTGGATACAGAAAAATGGTCCGTTCGGGGATTATAAGCTGAAAAATAACAATGCCAATATGCGCCGCATTAAAAACCGTATAGCTGAACTGGAAAAACACACTCAAAGCACTTTTGACGGTTGGGAATTTGAGGGCGGTAAGGTCGTTGTTAATAAAGAAATAAATCGCTTGCAAATTTTCTTTGACGAAAAGCCTAATGACGATTTAAGGGCTGAACTAAAAAGAAACGCCTTGAAATGGGCACCATCGCAAGGCGCATGGCAAAGGCAGTTTACAGATAATGCCTTGTATGCAATTAAAAGAATCAAATCCATATCCCCAACATCATCAAATGGGGGTAGCACTTAATATTAAGGGGGTAGATTATGAAGTCGGAAGTGCTTAACGAAATCAACAACCAATGTGCGATAGTTCAACGGAGTGTAGCAAAAAACTTTGAATCCCTTGAAAATGAAGGGCTAATCACAGAGTTGTTGAAACTACGCAAACTGCTAGATGAATTTCTTGACAGTTAAAATTTACCGCTTCCTCGGCAGAGTTTTACGAAGTCTATATAAAAATCCATTTCTTCATCTGTAGCGTTCTTTAGCATTGTGTTTAACGTCTCCTTTTTATCCGAAGGGCGGGTATCAACTTCTCGCCCTTCCATGATAAGGGAATCTGCCGTTACATCTAAGGCATCACAAAGCGCAATTAGAGTATCTATGCTAATGCTCGACGCTCCACGCTCTGCCATACCTAAAAAAGATTCGGAAACATCACAAAGACCCGAAAGGACATCTAGTGTCAAATTTCGTCGTTTCCTTGCCGCTCTAATATTTTCGCCTATATGCTTTTGGTTTGTTTTCATAAAAAAATCGCCTCCTCTTAACTTTAGCGTAGGTAGGGGCGAATAATGACTGTGTCACTTCAAAATGAAACAACTATATTGCTTTAGGTGGGCGTGTATGCTATCATTAAAACGTGATAACAGGGCAATTTTCCCAAGCCGTTTACCTGTGATGTAGACGGTGGCAACCTATATTATAGGAAGGTTGATATATGTATGACTGGCGTAATCCGTCACTATAATACCGAAAAAGGGTTCGGTTTTATATCATCTAAAAACGACGATAGTATATTTTTTCATATTTCTAATATTAAAAACAGACCTATGATTCCAGAGATTGGAATGAGTGCTGTTTTTGATATTATTGACACGCCTAAAGGAGAGCAGGCATCCAATATTGTACTGCAAGCCTCTAGTAATAAATTTTTGCATATAGGCGATTTACGGATTAAATTTTCAAACATCAAAGAGTATGGTGTTGAACGTAATTCCTCGTACAATTCAGCTCCAGTGCTTTCACTTGATAAACGAATAGGAGAAATTGAGCGGGAAATAGCCGAATACAAACAAAAGATTTCAGACATTCGGAGATATATAGAAAAAGAAGTGTTTAATATTGGGCGAGAAAATAAGTTTGATTCTTCTGGTGGGTTGTTAAGTTCATTGATATGTGATATTGGCGAAGCCTTACAGGAAATTAACTCCAAAAGCCCAGAAAACAAAGCGGCAAGAAAAAATAAGCGAATCGTACTGGAGCAGGAACACAACTCAACCATAGCAATGTATGAACAGCTTATCGAATCACGAACACGTTACGCTGAACAACTAAGAGCGGAAAAAAACGAGACAACAAATGATGAAAAATACAGACTATCCCAAAATAATCAATTGGAATGTTTGTATATAAAAACTTTTCAAAATGAGGAATATGTATTTTGGAAACATGAAGTATCATTTGATATACATGCAAAGCTTAAAGAGATTGACGAGAATATTTAGGCGTAAGCGAGCGTGTATTTTCAATTATCAAATAGCAGAAAGGATGTTAGTTTTGAAAAAATTATTACTACCTTTAGCAATGCTTGTTTTAGTTTTGTTTTCTGCATGTTCGGGGGATACACTGCCGACACAGGGAAATGCAGATACACCAGTTGAGACGGTGGAAGAAGCCCGTAATTTACTCCAATCGTGGCTAAATAATCACCCATTTACTTATCCAGTTATTATCAATGATAGCATGACTATTGAAGATGAAACTGGATTTACATTTGTTTTATACCAAGATAGCGAGTTGGCTAGAATCCGAGTTGCAAAAGCAACAGGGCGATTACTCTGGCGTAATTCAGATGCCGATAGCTTTATCTCTATAGATGGTTGGTATACTAGATTAGGTTATTCCTTGCCGCAGTACAACTTAGCTATTGTTGAAAATGTTGCTACTGATGATGATTCTGCACAGGAAACAGGCACACAGGATATAGTGCAAAACAACGATGATACCGTGCCACAACACGCCAATGCAACAGAGACCGAAGCACCGCAAACAGCAGAACCTTCCGAACCCGCACTCCAGGCTGACATTACAGAATTAAGACGTTTATTCGTTTCTTATTTCAACCACGGAAGAAATGCAGACAGAAATAGCTTACGGCAAACAAATCCAGAGGAATTATACAATGCGGTCATTTCGCTAATGATTACGAATCAAAGTCGAGACGAAATAACTGTGAATCAGGAGCTAGACCGTGAAACCATAAGATATATTGGAAGGGTTTGCGATACGTTTCTTGGAATTTTCGATACAGGGGCAGAAAGCGACAGGATAAGGGATTTAAGGGGATATGTAACGAGAATAACCTCGTACAATGAAGAAAGAGATGCGTTGATTAGAGCGTATAGAACTGATGACGGAAACCTGCTTACCGACAATGACAGAAATATCTATACAAGGCGTTTTTATATCCGAAATCCCATTGAGATAACTTCCAATTCTGCTGTTGAAAGATTTTTGATAGACATGGGTATGCTCGGAGGCAGTACGCCCCCCTCTTTTGGTGCAACAATGGATTATGAAATAATTTTTGGTTCATATTTTCCGGGCAGTCAAATATGCGTTGTTCGTCCTGTAAATGTGCATAGATTCCCACGAGCAGGCATTTATACGTTAAATGTTATACAAAGTGGGGAAATAGAAGTTGTGGATTTGCAAGGGTTTAGAAGTTTTGTGCCGTTATTTGTAGAGGTTAGCGACGAGTTTCACGAACAATTTTTTGCTGATTTAAGTAGATTCCACGCAATAGAAGGTGATATTTTTTCTGCCGAGCAATCAATAAGAAATTTTATTTTAGGAATTTCAGTAGAAACTCCGGCACAGGAGCAAGGACACCAAACCTCGCAAGCCGCCGCAAATTGGCTAAATTTAGGTGCTGTCAGTATACCGCCTACATGGAGCTATGATAATTGGGCGCACCTTGAAATTTTGCCTGACTTTGCATTAGGTACTATGCTTCAAATAGATGTACGCAGAGAATCAAATGACGAAATTGCTTGGATGGATGCCAATGCTTGGGAGGCTTTCCAGTTTGCATTTGATGATGGAAATACAGGGTGGGAATATCAATTCAATGGTAGTACAGTTTGGGTAAATGGTAATTGGTCATTAACGCTATTCCACAATGATGACCCAACTATCCATAGTCTAATTAGCGATAACTGGGAAACGGTCAATAGTGTTGTGCGGTCACTTCGGCGTAATCCATAACAAAAACGAGACGTTACACACATTGCGAATTTTATAGCAATAAGGAATAAGTTTATATTTTATGCTTATTCCTTATTTTTTTTGAATATATTTGAATTTATTTAATAGATAAAACCCTGTAAAAATCCCCTGTTTATGTCTCTTATATACATATTTCATATTATTTTCTGCAATGGCATAAATGCCTATTCTTAATCATATCGTTCTTTGTACAAGCATATCATAGCCAAGCGGGAAGGGTAATGTCGTGCAATCCGTTATAGAGTATCTTCATATTATATAGTGGACAAGCACCTGCCCTATATCCGCAGTGGTAATTGTAGTTGCGTAGTAATACAAATCCCAAACCCAAACGGAGGACTGATTGATTATGAAAAAAGCTGTTTCAAAAATCACACTGATTATTTTTGTGGCGGTGCTTGCTGTCATGCAGGCTAATTTTGCAGTTTATGCGGCGGTACAGCCATTATCCAGTTTTGAAGGCGAAGGAACGCAGAGCAACCCTATACTAATTTCAACCCCATGGCAATTAAGCACGTTGGCTGAATTGGTGAATAGCGGCAGTCTGGAAAGTACAATCGGGCAATCAAGGGCATATATAAGGCTTACCGCAGATATAGACTTGTCGGAATTTAGGCATATCGGCGGGTGGTCGCCAATCGGTGATGAGATGATGCCGTTCACAGGTGTTTTTGACGGTGACGGTCATATTATTTCAGGGCTGTATATAAACCTCAATCGTCCGTTTGGTTCCCTCGGTCTTTTTGGAGCTATTAGCAACAATGCCGTTATCAAAAATCTTGGCGTTGTTGATATTGATATTTCCGGCGATTCTTTGTTTATGGGCGGAATTGTGGGAACTGCTTACTCTGGACGTATTCATAACAGCTTTACCACAGGCACAATCAATGGTACAGGTGGTATCGGCGGTATAGTTGGTAATGCGCGTACGTATTGGGGCGGACAACTAGAAATAACGAACAGTTACTCGTCTGTGACGATTACAGGCAATTATGGTAGCCTTGGGGGTATAGTTAGCTTTGCGGCTGGTTCAATAAATGTATCAAATACCTACTTTACAGGTATTATTATTGGTATAGTTGCTGGTGGCTTAATTGGAGAAAGTTCAGGCATTACCCTTTCCAATAATGCCGCATTAAATATATCCATATCAGGAAATAATTGGGTTGGCGCGGTAGCTGCTTCATCAAATCACGGCTTGAATATAGGAAACATCTCATACAGCGGCATTAACATAACGAGGGCATTTGAAGCAAATGGCTACGATGGAATGGTTCTGTCGGCTGACACTATATTAGCCGATGGGTTTTTTGAAGGCTTGTTTTTGAGTGACCCAAGTTGGCATTATCAAGATGGAATGTTGCCGCTTTTGTATGTGTATGGCACTAACAGACTAATCAACGGACAAGGTGATGGTGAGCCTTGGTTTAGACCGCAAGAAATCAGCGTTACAGGGATTCACATAAATAAGCCTGAAATATCTTTAGTTGTTGGCGATTCTGAAATATTGGAAGTGACTATAGAGCCAGTAAATGCAACAAATACGGCTGTATTTTGGGATAGCAATAATGAGGGCGTTGCGTTCGTAAATGCTTATGGTGAAGTATCTGCCGCAGCCGTAGGTTCTGCAATAATTACCGTAACAACAGAAAGCGGAGGGCTGACAGCTTATAGCATTGTAGAGGTTGTTGATGTTCCTAACGCTCCAACCAATCTAGTTGCAACCCCTAGCGATAGTGAGGTTTTATTAAGTTGGACTGCTCCTGATGACAATGGAAGAAGCATAATAAAATACCAAATATCCAAAGATAACGGCGTTACTTGGCTTTATGATACGGCAAATACATCATTTACCATTACAGGCTTATCAAATGGTACAAGATATTATTTTAGGGTCAGGGCGATAAATGCCATTGGTGCGGGTATTTCTTCCGATACCGTGACAGCGACACCTGAAAGGCATATAAATAGCTTCGTTATTACTTTTAGCGTAGCTAATGGCAACGGTCAATTAAGCGCAAGTATTGATGATGTGCCAATAAATTCAGGTGATTTTGTTGCCGAAGGTAGCAATGTTATGTTTACTGCCGTGCCTAATGCAAATTACAGGGTCAGCAGATGGACTGACAAAGGAAGCGTTATAAACTCCTTCCAGACCGCACATACAATTACCAATATCGCAAGCAATCACAACATCACCGTGGAATTTGAACCAATATTATATACCGTATTAGTAAACAGCGAAGGCACAAACTCTACAGGAACAGGGAACTACCGAGCAGGTGACATTGTTCACATATCAGCGGGAAATCCTCTGTATAACAGGCGATTTGTAAACTGGATAACATCAAGTAGTGGCGTAGTATTTGATTCTGCTGAATCTTCCTCTACAAACTTTGTTATGCCTCCAAATGATGTGGAAGTTACTGCGGTATTTGAATATATACCTCCGACCATGACAGGAATATCCGTTAATCCAAGCGTTGTTAATGTTCACAGGGGTGAAGGTTACGTATTTAATGCAACGGCGCAGGGTGAAAGCATTTCTAACACATTGCTATTATGGGAAGTTTTAGGCGGGATTCCTCAAACTATGGTAACATCAGGTGCGGCGTTGACCGTCAGCATAAATGAAACTGCATCCGCTTTGACCGTAAGGGCTACGTCCTTAGTTTATCCAAATATGTACGGTACAGCAACCGTTAATATTATTGATGTGCCGATTATTACGCCTGTAGTTACGAGTGTTGAAGTAGCCCCTATAACTATGAGCATGAATAATGGAGATAATCATAGATTTACTGCAATAGTCACAGGTATAAACAATCCTCCGCAAGATGTTATATGGCGTGTCCTTGGTGGAAGCGCAGAAACAAGCATATCGCAGGATGGAATATTGCGTATCGGTATAAATGAAACGGCATCAAGTTTAACCGTTATTGCAACATCTATATTTGATTCTGGGAAATCTGGAACAGCGACCATAACTGTAATAGAACCTCCTCTAACAAAGCCTACAGTCTCGTTTGTAGAAGTAATGCCGAATAGGGCAACTGTAGAAATTGGCAACAATTTTACTTTTACGGCATATGTAGCAGGGCAAAATAATCCCCCACAATCCGTTGTGTGGAGCGTGTCGGGCGGCACTGCGGAAACGAGCATTGATGAAAATGGAATTTTGACAGTCTGCGTTAATGAATCGGCAGAAAATATAACCGTTACAGCTACGTCCATTTTTGACAGTACAAAATATGGTGTAGCAATTGTGACCATTCCGCAATCACCTGTAATAATTATCCCTGAAATCCCTTCCGTTGTAGTAAATCCACAGTCTGCAACGGTTTATGTAGGCGAGAGAATAACCCTTGCCGCAACGGCTTCCGTGACGGATGGCGGGGCGTTAAGTTTCCAATGGTTCAGAAACAATGTAAATTCCAATAATGGCGGTACTTTGATTGAGGGAGCAACAGGGCGCACATTTACCCCGCCGACTTCGGCTGTAGGCTCTGTGTATTACTATGTAATAGTCACCAACACCATAATTGGAGCAGAATCAGTAATAGGAGTAAGTAATCCCGCCGTTGTTACAGTTCGGCATTTTGTAAGTGGTGGCGATAATTCCAATAATAACGGCGGCAATTCTGGCGGTGGTTCTGGAAGTAGCGACAGCGACAATAACGATTCAGGCAACCAGAGCAATAATAATAGCAATAGAGTAAACAGACCAAATGTTATCAACGTGCCAAGCGTGGACGAAGAAACAGCAAGCATTTACACGCCTGAAATAGTCGTTGATATTATGGTGAATGGTCGGCTTTCTCATGCAGTCATAAACGGTAGCGGAATCTTGGAAATTCGCTTTACCGATTTTGACCTAATGGACTATGCAGACGAAAGCGGAAATTACGTTTTAGATATAGAGGGGCATTCATATATCTATGTGTCTTTACCTATTGGGGTTTTGGAAAGCGGGATTTTGACGATAAGGACAGATTTTGGCGTTATTACAATTCCAAGTGCCACACTGCAAGCAATACGAAGATTGCAGGGAGATTATTTAAGTCTTATTATTAGGTGTGATAGCTTTTCTTTTGCATTGCTTGATTATGACGGTGAAGAATTTGCGTATAATGCTTTCAATAATCCATTTCTAATTTCATTGCCACATTCTTTAATGGATTGGCAGAAATCAGAATCCGTCACCGTCATTAGAAACGGTAGCAACGGCAACGAGATTATTCCTTCTGCGATTTATAGAAATGGATACGCTTCTTTCTCCACAGCTTCAACAGGCAGTTTTACGGTATATTATAATCGTAGGCTATTTACTGACATTGATAACCATTGGGCGGTGAACTCTATAGCATTTGTTTCTGCCAGAGGATTATTTAACGGTACAGGGAATGGGGCATTTTCACCTGACCATACCATGACTAGGGCTATGTTCCTAAGTGTACTTGCCAGACTTGATGGCGCAGACCTACAGCATCTTGGAACTTCACGATTTGCTGATGTTTCGGCTGGTTCGTGGTATTCGGCTTCGGTGGAATGGGCTGCTGAAATTGGATTAGTCACGGGTACAGGCAATGGGCAATTTTCTCCACATGACCCCATGACGAGAGAGCAGATGGCTGTTGTGATAGATAGGTATATCCAGATTCGAGGATATAATTTTTCACCTGTGGCGAATATTGGTTTTTTTACAGGTAGCGCAGATGTAAGCACATGGGCTACTGATTCCGTGAGAAATATCCATCATGTAGGAATAACTAACGGAAACCCTAATTTTCTATTAGAACCGCAAGGAAGTTTTACCAGAGCGGAAGCGGCGGCGGTCTTTGTTGGGTTAATTGAGGCTATATATACGGTGGGGAATTATAGAACTTAATCAGTACGGGCAAAATCCCTGTTTTCATTTGCTTGGAAATGGGGATTTTGCAAGCAATTGTCCTAACTATATTCAGGCGCAAATATTCTAAATAAATTCATCGGCAACAAGTGCATAAGGTTTACCTTGCGTAGCAACTACAGCACAAAATATATTCATGGTAGCGAGAATATAAATGTAGTATAAAATTATTAGTTTTTGTTTGTTTTATGCTACTTATGAGGTCTTTAGATTACGATAAAGAAAGATATTCATATACCAGTATGTTTTGTGGTTTCAAATATGCAAGAAAGGAAATAACTGTATGCACGATTATAATAATGAGCCTTGTTTTTCTTTGCACACTCTTGAAATAAGGCTAAGGTGCAATTCTCAGGATTATTATTTAGCTTATGAACGGCTGAGATGGCACTGCAAGAAGAATAAAATATTTATGTATGATGATTCTTCTGATTACGTTGAAGATGTGCCGATTGGTGCGCTTAAAGAAGAAATCATCTGTAGGCTTTTGGAAGATAGAGGCATAATCATTAAGTTAGTACGCTGTAAGCTAAATGATTCCCCTATATATTACGGTGCATGGATGATTATAAATCCAAGGCGGTTTCTAGGAGATAGTACATATGTCGGTATCTTTGACGTAAGCCGAGCGGATGAACTGCTTAACAGGCTAGACATGGCTCTTATAAGTGTTGGAATTGCACACCTGCCGATAAGCAATTTTACATTGCACAGAATAGACCTGTGCCGTAACGTGTTTTTAAGCAGTCAAAAAATGGTTGAGAATTATATAGACCTCTTGAAAAGGTGCTTTATTCCTAATGGTTTTATGTGGAATGAAGTTGGCGGGGTGGAATATGCGATACGTCTCAAAGACGGTATTAAGATTTCAAATAACTCCCTAAGTATTGTAGCCTATAATAAGAAGGCTCAAATGGTAAAGCAGGGGGATTATTACAGCATAGTTGACATTGAGGAAGCTACAGGATTATTGCGCTTCGAGATTCAGCTATTCACTGGCAGATTGAATTATATTTGCAGGGGTGATAAGTCTATAAAAAGATTATGTAAATTTCTTCATATTTGCCAGACCGAGAGCCGCAAACATTTTGAAGCGTATATACCCAAGGTGTTTTTAATGGGCGATTATTATTATTTTGATGATGCTAAAAATATTATTCTGCGTAGTGATTACTACGAACCGACAAAAGAAAAAATGCTAACGCTATTGGTCAGCGTTAGCACTCACAGAAATTTAATGGTAGCACTTGATGATGTTCTCCAGAAGTATAAGCCTAGTAATCCGTATAACTTCGTCAGAAGTCTAATCAAATGCTTTGATGAATTATATTTGAACCCTGTAACCATTCCGAGGCGGTGGAATTTAGCAGGGGAGATATTTATGCCCGGAGCCTTTAAGAAGGTTATGGGCATTGATACTGTGTTTGTCAGCACGGTTGATTAAAAGGTTTTGGATGCGCGTTTCAATCCTATGCTTATGATATTGTTTCGGCTGTGCTTATGTGATATTCAGTTTGCAAGAATCCTTTTGTCCTAACCAGACCTATAGGGGCATATATTAGCCTGAATATAGCCGTTGTAAAAAGTAGCGTTCGGCACTCAAAAAATCGGCTGTAATCTTTGTAGCTTTGTAGACTGCCCAGAAAGCCTGATAAATAGCGGCTTTGTTTGAGGGTATGCGATGTAGGTTTTCTGTAGGGCTGTAAGATGGCGTAAGCATGAAAGGGGCTTGCAATTTATGAATAACGGTAAGGAAATTGTAATGCTCATGGTGTGTTGGGATGGATTAGGACGCATGGACGAGCAAGAAATTCAAACCTTCGTAAATAAAGAAGCTGATGCGGCGTTTAGTACAATTCATAGCAAGTCTGCAAATTATGTAACCACAGCACGAAAACAGGAGGTTGAAGCCATGCCGACATACTCAAATACTGCGGTATCCGTAAAAGCAAACAAGCCGAGGGCAAATATCTATCACGGTGAAAATTTCAAACCAAGCCATATAGATATTATCCCAGACCTTCTAAATAGCCAGCCTATTATATGTATTGATGATATTCCCTACGTTTACAGGTGGGATACAGGATATTATGAAGCCTTATCTTTAGAGAATGGGGAGTTTAGAAAGTTTGTGTACAGACATTGCCCCTCTTGGTTTAGGCGTGAACTTAATCCCCATATTTTGATTACCAAACTCTACCATGATTTGATAAGATTTTTCCAAGCATATCTCAAAGACAGATGTTTTACAGGAAAAGAAATTGAAGCTACTGCGGAGCGGTTCATATCAACTAACGATATGATTTATGAAATTGAAACAGGCAACGCTTACCCATTTCAGCATAATATGCTATTCGTTCAAAAAGAGTTGAATTTGAATATTTTGCCTGTTTATCAAAACAAGTTGCCGAATATAGAAACTGTCGTAAATTTTATTGATGATATATCCGGCGGTTCAGAGCAAGTAAAAAACCTGTTCAAAGGCTTCTTAGGGTGTTTGTTTGCCAACAACGAGTACAATCCCAAGAAAATAGCAGTCTTGTACGGTAATAACCACACCATAAAAACCATTGTTAAATTTATTGAGGGGTGTCTAGGCAGAGACAAAGTTTCCCATATCCCACTTGATAAATTAACCGACAAACACGCCTTACAGGAAATAGAGCGCAAGCCTGTAAATATTTCTTCTCTTACCGACAGCCACACGCTCATAAGTGAATTGGGCGAAATTATTTGTACCCTTGGCAATGAATATATATACGCAGGAAATAAAGCTGACGAATGTACGATACTAAATAATAAGTGCTTTATACTGTGTACTGATGATTCGCTGAAATTAAAAGCCCTTGTGGATTCTGTAGATTCATTGGATAGCGTATTACTTATACCCATTCAAAAGGCAGTAGATAAGGCTAAAGATATTAACGGCAAGGTATCTATGCTTAAACCTTTGGGCGGATATATCTTTTTTGAATCCATGATTACACGGAAGACGTTAGAGGATAACGATTGGCAATTTGAGCAGTTACCCGATATTACAGAAGCCTTGAAATCAGCTAAGGAGCGAGAGTGTAAAAAAGTCGCCAGTGAGGTTGACGAATTTATCATGTATTTAGAAGAGCGTTACGATTTTGACAAGGATAAAATGGTCAAACAAACCGAATTAAAAGCAGATTGTGAAGAATATTGTAAAAACCGTAGCCGTTTGCCATTCAGCAAGGAAATCATCACGACAGGAATTAACATAAGGCTTGGTAAGGTTTTTGACATCACAGCCGAGGAATATCAAAATACCTACAACAAAACTTACAATAAAACAAACCGAGGAAAGCCCAAAAATATTGACGGTAAAGATGTGTGGATGTATTGGGGCATTGGGTGGAAGTCTCCCCGCCAACAGGCAAACGGTAAAACTTAAAGAATAAAATACGAATAGGGACAACCCTCACAGGAATACATTTTTTTGTAGGGGGTGATAGCTCATATATAAAGAAGTCTTTATCTATTTTCCGAAAGATGAAGGCATAGTTAAGCAAATTGGCAAAGACATAGCAAATTTCCATAAATCGGTAGCCTTACAATATATGGACGTTGCGCTAAATTTAACGCCAAGGCAGAAAGTACATATGCTTGATAGTCTTATGCAAGACATAGCCACATTACATATGAACCTGAAAATGTAGACCGCCTCATACCGAAAATATGGGGCGGTCAATTTTTTATAGTAGCTTCAATAAAATAAGTTGCTCCCATGTTTCACGGCTTACAGTATTTTTTCCATGCTCCCATCGTTCAATAGCACGGCGGGTAAGCCCTAGCATTGCCCCCAGTTCACGTTGCAGTAAATTATTTTCGGCTCGTATTTGTTTAATTCTGTCGGTGTAGGGGTAATCCAAAAATCTGTAGTATTCATCATACAGCCTGTCCGATTCAACATTTAGAGCAATAGCAATTTTCTTCAAATCTTCCAAGAGGGGTTCAGATTGATTGTTTTCATAGTACATAATTGCATATCGGCTCATACCGATACGTTTTGCAAGTGTCTTGCAGGATAAATTCTTTCTTAATCGAAATATGCGAATACGCTCTGCTACAGTAGCGTCCTCTCTTGGCATAAAAATATCACAGACCATATGGTATAGGATTCGGTGATAAAAATTGGTGACAGCAGATGTGTCAGGTAAATCCATGTAGCAAATGCTATTCAATCGCAACGGCTCTTTTGGGACAAAAGTCGGAGATAGTGACCCTTTTGGGTACAAAATGGCGGACTTTTGACCAACTTTCGCGGACATTGGTTATAATGGTGTGCTATTCTAACAATGGCTGGTCGTTTCCTTCGGAAACTGCTCGCCCATGCAACCCGGCTGTGAAGTTTGCACCGATGTTTTTGCACACCTTCACCTTCCTGCGTCCGCACTTCTTAGCCGAAGCAGAAAAGTTTAACGTCGAAATGACCGACCCAAAGGAAATGGAAACCACAGCAGGCAAGCTATGGTATTACCGACACAAAAAAGGGCTACTCCAAAAACAAGTAGCCGAATATGCCGGGATTAACCGTACATCCTATAGTGCCTACGAAATGGGGGAATACGACAGCTATCCCATTGATATGCTGAAGTGGATAACAAAATTACTGGGAGTGAAATTAACCGACCTGCTGGATGAGTACAACACCTTCCTTTATCGCGGACAAGCCAAGCAAGTAAGCGCATTGCGCCAGCGGCTGGGTTTGACTCAAAAAGCCTTCGCCGCACAGTTGGGTGTGAAAATAACCGCCTACAAACGCTGGGAAGGTGGCAAGGTACGCATGACTAAGCCGACATGGGAGATGATGTTTGGCGACCCACAAACGACTTAATTTTTAATTTACAATCCCTTTTTTACGGCAGTCAGTAACGCCAACTTCTGCTCCTTCGAGAAGGGCAATTTTTTTAAATGTTTAACCACCGCTTCAGCATGAACCTGCGCAACCTTTTTTTGCAGTATGTAAACATCTTCTTGCTTCTTCGGAAAATGCATAATAATTTCGGGCATAAACATTATCTCCTTAGACCTCATGATAGACCTTAGATAATATTTATGCCCGATGTTTGTACAACTTAATTTGTCCGAATAAATTATTCGCCGCAATAGGTATTGATTGCATCACGGAAAAATTCTGCACAGCCGGGTGCTATTTTTTCGTAGTGCGCCTTAAACCGCTCATCGGCAACGTACATTTCCCCAAGCCCCTTGTGGTATTCATTGCTGTAATCGGGATTGAACACCAAAAGCCACTGCCTGTGCAAATCGCAAGCCTCTTGCGCCGCTTTGCTGGCTGGGTCTCCCATTTCCAATGCCGATTTCAGCTTTTCTTCGTAGGCAACACGCAAACGCTCCCCTTCATCATACTGCCATTGGGTAAGTCCTTTAATTCGTGCGTGGGAAGCGTCCATAGCGGCATCGCCGTATTTGGCACGGATTTCTGCGCCATACTTTTCCTCATTTTCGTTGATAAGGGCTTGCTTGAAGCCCTCAAATTTCTCATTGTCTGCCATTTCAGTTTCTCCTCTCATGGCGGACATGGATTTTGTGACATTGTTTATCAAAACATCCAGCCGCTCACGTTTTTTGTCTAATTCTGCGAGGTGGCAGTGGAAGGCTTTTTCCTTGTCAAAATCAGCGGTATACAATATGCCATTGATATCCTCCAATGGGAAGCCCAATTCCCGATAAAATAAAATCTGCTGTAGCATATCAATCTCTTTCTGCCCGTACATACGATATCCGGATTCCGCAACGCGAACAGGCTTTAACAGCTCAATTTCATCATAATACCGCAGGGTACGCGCACTTACCCCCGACATTTTAGAAAGTTTATTGACCGTGTATTCCACGTTTATCACCTCACACACCCATCATAAACTATTCCGTAGCGTCAAAGTCAACCCTAAAGATTCACCACCCGCGCCGCTTGAGTGACATTGGGTGGAAAACCCCATTCTTCCACAAGATAATCAACAAATAAATTTGTGCCAATGGTGTGAAATTCCCCATACCGTTCCATCAGCCATTTGAACATATCAATCCCATAATGTTCTGCCAGCACCTTGCTGGATGTTTGTAATTCGCACACAAGGTACTGCGCATACATAGCAAACCAAGCCCGTTCATAATCAAAGAATCCGTTGCCGCTTATGGGTGTGTAATTTTCTTCAAAATCCTCGCGCCAACGAGTTAGCCAAAAAGAGGTGGAATTATCTACTTCTTTATCGTCAATGCCACATTTCACATCGGATAGAAAAAAATTAAACCAATAATCTATAAAATCGTAATCATCGGGAATCCGCCTAGCCCATTCTGCCAGTTTTGCCGTAACCATGTAATCGTACTCAAAACGCATAGTCTACGACACCTTCTTCCCGATAATCCTCGATAAACTTCTCCCCTTCAAACACGCTTCTGCGCAATTGCAACAAATCCTTGTTCATGGTCACGCGCCGCACTTTGTGTCGCTGAATGGCATTTTCCAATGCATCGCCTTTTAATTCATACGAATCCACAAAACGCAACCCAATTGCATTATTTTTGAAAACATACTGGTTTCCTAATTTGCAATACTCCAACGATTTTATTAATCGCACATCGCCTATTCCGGCAATGCCACCCAACATAAACGCCGGAATTGAAATAGTCATGTCATCATTGGCAATTGCCCCAACAACAACATTTTTGCTAAAGGTTATATTGAACAGTTTTTCCCGAAACCCAAGCACAACTTTCAGCCAATCCATGCCCTCTAACAAAATTTGTTCTTCCGGATTTTCCTCATATTCATAAACAGTTACAATCGGGTTTTTCCTTTTTCTTATCCATTCCTCTGCGGTTTCCTTGCTTTCAGCCAAATAAAAGCCCTGTCCGAAATCGCAGTTTGCTCTAATGCCGGGAAACAGAATGTTTTCAACAGGCAAGGCTTTATCCCCACCGTGATATAACAGCTTTTTCATCATTACCAGCCTCCGTCAATCATTTTGCTTCATTTCAAATCCATCTTAAAGCATATAATTCTGTTCGATTCTTCAAATCCAATTTTGCCGTGGAAAAGCCGGCTGTCCTCATTATCCAATTCGCAATCAGAAGCCAGTTCCGAACAGCCTTGTGAAATTGCCCATTCCTTCGCAAAGTCAACAAGTTCTGCCGCAATGCCACGCCCACGAAAATCGGGATTTACAAAAATACCCTCTAAATATCCAACAGGGCTGGAATCCGTACCCTCTACATAATCATGCCGAAGTGACAAACTCGTAAAAGCCACCGCTTCATCGTCCGTAATATATAAAAATTCATTTTGAAGCTCGCCGTTTCTGCGTTCTTCGAGCATACCTTCTATCGTATTGTCAGACCACAGGGCAACACATAGCTCTGCCCACTCGTTTTCATTCTCTATGGATACAGGTATTATCATGTGCATAAATCCTCTCTTTCGCTGTCCGAGAAAGTTTGATGTAAAAGAAAATTTACTTTACGGCTATTATAGGTAATCGTTTACATTGTTCGCAATTCCAATTCCAATACGTCAACAAATCTTTGCAAATAGGGTATTAAGGTTTTTTCCCATTCTAGTATTTCTTTGTTCCATGAGCGTGTTTCTTTGTTGTTTCTAAATTCGAGAGGGTTTTTTCGAATTTCAATAATTTTTTTCATGACAGATACATCGGGGCATATATTTTCTTTTATCGCCCACTCGCCTGCTTTTGTTTTCGCAATTACCTTATTTGTTTTAAGTGTGTATAAGCATCGCGCAGTATCCAAAAACCAACCTATGCCGGGATATTTTGCGCCGTATTTTCTTAGATTTTCATAAGTTTGTTTTATTGCCTCAATTACTTCTGCTCTTGACGGATATCCAACCAAATGACGGAAATCATTTCCAAATAACAACCTTCCGTTTTCGAGAAGTTCTATTTTTCCAAAGGGGCAGAGTCCCCAATTATTTGTAAGCCGCTGACCGCTTGTTCCCCAGTATATAACGGTGTCGTCATCATTATTTAGAAGTGCATTAAGCGTCATCATCCCGCCTTAAAAAAGTCTAAAATATTGATTGCCCGGATATTCTCCTAAAAGAATCTGACGTAAATTAACAAGTTCGTTCCCTTGTTCAGTACTTATCACTTTTGCCGTAAGGCATATAAAATCTATGTCACTCCATCCAAGCTGAAAGTCATCATGCATAATCGACCCAAACAAAAAAATCGACGGTTCGCTATCTTGCAAAATGCTTGTTATTCTGTTTACCATAATTTCTATATTTTTTCCCATCATAACTCCTGCTAATATAAAATTTTCTCGTTTGTTTTATAACATTGTAGTGTATTTACACATGTATGTCCTTTCAGTGGGACATTTCCCACAAATATAACGAAGCTACCGAACCATAAGGCGCGTACCGTTTAGCATATCGTGTAAACTGCTCTTTTGATAAATCATTCAATCCATACAATTGCATCATGCCTCTGCGAATTGCCAAATCGCCATAACTCACCACATTGGGTCGCATCAACGAAAATATCAATAACATTTCTGCAGTCCAAACCCCAATGCCTTTTATGGCTGTTAACGAGGCAATAATTTCTTCATCACTTTTTTGGGGAAGCTCGTCAAAATCTATGATTTTATTAACAGCGGCATCGGCTATATTTTTGATGTACGCCGCTTTCCGCATGGACATTCCGCAGGCTTGAATTTCCTCAATGGACAATGAATGAAGCCGGCTGGCATCCATTCCGCATAGCGCATCCAACCTTCCGCAAACGGTAGCCGCCGCTTTATTAGAAATCTGCTGACCGACAACGCTTTCAACAAGGGCAGAAAACAAGTCCGGGTTTACCCTGCGTTTTATTATGCCCATGTGGTCAATCGCCGCACCCAACTTCTTATCCTTCTTACGAAGATGCGCCAGTTCCACTTCTCCATATTCAAAATATTGTTCAGCCATTGTAAATTGTACCCTTCAAATATCGCACAGCTTTTCCGCTAATTTTCACACGGTCGCCGCAATCTTCACAGCGCAAAACACCACCGCGCTTGGATATTTGCCGCGCATCCATAACTTTCTTCCCCAGCTTCTCACTCCAAAATGGAGTCAATGTGCAATGAGCGCGACCTGTTACCGGGTCTTCGGGAACACCAGCCCCCGGTGCAAAATATCGAGAAACAAAATCACAGTCCGTGCCGGGAGCAGTAACAATGATGCCCAAGCCGGGAATATTACCCTCAGATGCAAGTTTACGAAGGGCAGAAAAATCGGGTGTTAATCGGCGCAGTGTTTCTTCATTTTCAACAAGCACCAAAAAATCTATGGATTCAAACACAGCCACAGGCTCAACGCCAAAGGCTTTGCCCATTGCCGGATGCACTGGATATTCTCTGGGTGGTGAAGCTGGGAAATTGAGGCACAGCAAATCGCCAGCCCTTGTGACAATTAACTCGCCGCTTGCCGTGTTAAATTTTAATTCGGTGGCATCTCTTTCTTTACCATCAAACAGCACAAAAGCACTTGCAAGGGTGGCGTGACCGCAAAGGTCAACTTCTACCGTTGGCGTAAACCAACGCAACCCATAACGACCATCACCTTGCTTTAACAAAAACGCCGTTTCCGAAAGATTATTCTCAGCGGCGATATTTTGCATGATTGAATCATCTATCTGCCCATCAAGCAAACATACCCCTGCCGGGTTTCCGCTGAACAATTTGTCGGTGAATGCGTCTATTACATGATATCCCATCCTTGTACCCCCATTTTACCCTTCAAGAGCCATTGGTTCTGCCACAGAAACAGGAATTTCTACCCCTATCGCATAACAAAAGGCGATTATCTGCCCGATGTGCATTTCTTCATGCCCTATCATCATTGCAATAATTTGATGCATATTTCTTTGCTCGCCATAATAATCCATCATTTCATTGCCGCTTAGGGCTTCGAGTGCCTTTTCAAATTTAGCATCCAATTCGCGCATTTTTTCAACAATGTCTGCCTTTGGCAAATTCACATAAACGTATTCTTCTTCATATGCCAATTGATTCGTTCCCAATGCATTGACAACATCCCGTTGAAACAAGGTCAACTCATACATTTGCAACCGTATGGTGTTTAATTTCTTTCTCGGCAATATTTTATCAAGGTCTGCATCGCACAAATCATTTAAGAAATTTAACGTAATGCCTCTTGTTTCTTTCCAGCTTGCCCAAAGTGCCTCAAGTGACTTAATCATGTGATTGCTCCAATTGCCCGTTGTCATTCCAATCGCCGTATAAAATATTGTTTTTTGTGTTAGTCAGAAATTTCTCCAACCTGCGCAGATACGTTTCATCACCTTGCGGATACGATTGAATATTGTCAATTCTGACACGCACATAAAGCGGTGGGAACTTCAAAAAATTCTCATATGTTGCAGAATCAGATTTCAAAGCATCCAATATCTCTTGTTGTATTGTGAAATTTTCTACATCCAAATCTGGCAATATTGCCATGCCCTTTGGCATCATTTGCCCTGTTCTTATCAATCGCCTTGCTCGTTCTTTGTTAAGCTCCGTCCAGTTGCCAGATTTTCGCCTTGGGGAAATTCGCTGAAAAGTTGCGCCCTCTCCGCGCTTTTTTGTGGAGTCAATCCAGCCGAAACATATTGACTCTTCGACAATAGCAAGATATGAAAGCTCCTCCGGGTCTTTAGATAACATGGGAATCCATGCCTGTTTTTCTTTGTCGTGGTTTTCAATCAGCCATTTTCGGAGTTCTTGTCTTGTTTTTATGTGTAGAACATTTGTCATTTGCATGGCAATCCTCTTTTCATCCACTAATCCCAAAGCATAGCTCATATATTTTTATCATCAATCGGTCAATTGCTTCAAAATCCGGCTCATATGGTAATGTTGTCTGCCTAGCCGCATCATGGAATTTTCCCTGAAACTCATTTGATAGATTAAAAATTTCATCAAATGATATTTTTCCGTTCCTAATGTCCATCAATAGCGATTGCTCATTTTTACGCCTTGTGGTTATACCTTTTCCAAGCAAAATATCTGTTCCCGTCATCAAGAGCCGAATCAAATGCATAGCGTGTTTGTGTAGTTTTGCCTCAGATTTTTTATTGTTTCGGTGGTTCAGCTTGTTATAGCTTTTAACTATGCTTGCCAACTCTGAATAAATGCCGACAAAATCAACCACAGGATATTGGGTGAGATTTATGTCAAAAAGTAAACCATTGTCATTCGTAGACAGTTCAATTGTGCCTTCTGCAAAATTAGCGTATGTTCTTTGAAAATGCGCCATCTGTGCGTTAAGCATCGTTTTCAAATGTTCATATTGTTGTGCTTCGGTGAAGCTATCCCGATACAGCGCGTTTTGCAAACGGCGAAGTTGTGCCAGCGCGTAATTGCCGAAACTACTTGCAACCCTTGTGGACAGAAAAAGCTCTGCATTATCTCTAAGTAGTTCCCCTTGCTTCGTGATTATCGCAATGCAATCATCCTCCACCCCAAGAAGCTCAATGGTGTTAGGATTTGCCTTTGCTAAGAGCGATGCAAATTTTCTAAGCCCATAAATTACAGTGTCTGTGGGTAAATCTTCAAATTGCTCAAAAGATTGTAATCCAAACAAATAATGCTTTGACTCAACCAAAACTCCACGCAAATCAACATCACTATTTTGCGTTGTCGTTCCATAGGCAAAAGAGCCGCTTCTAACCAAATAGATAACATTTTTCAGGTCAGGATTTGTTTTGAAAAAACTGTATTCACTTTTGTCCAACAATTGATTCATTTCCAAATTTCCTTTAGCAAAGCCCGAAACACCTCGTCAACACGGGGATAATCGGTATTTTTGGTGTACTTCATGTCTTTTAATATTCTTTCAAAACGGTCAACTTCAGCGCAGAAATAATCAACAAGCAAACGGTGTGTGTGTATTTTATCATGCTCTAGCAATTGCATTTTGCGTTCCTTCAATTCCTGTATAGCCACAGATATTTCATGGGGTGGCGGTGTTGCTTCCAATGTTTTGTCATACTCCATAAAGGGCATTTTATTGTTTTGGTGAATATAATTGAGGTTGGCTATTGGGCGCAGAATGTAAAAATATTTCTTTATCTTTGCTTCATCAGCAGCGGTAATTTCCTTCAACATCTTACGCGCAAGGCTTAAATAGTGGTGGCTTACATGAATAGGATTGAAAAAATCAGCCGCCAAGTTTTGGAGAATTTGCGTTGTAGATTCGTCCTTAACATAAATCACATTTGAACTCAGCCATTCAAAAATAGTGGCTTGGGATTTCACGATATATTTTAAGACGCGCTTTAAATCATACCCTTTGATGTCGTAAGTTTCGTCAACTTCGTATTCAATAAATTCGCTTGGTTCAAAAACACTCAAATATCGCTCTGCTGTGTGAGCATAAATAAAACGGCAATCGTAATCGGCGTTTGTTGCGGCAAAGCCCCACCCACGACTCCCGGATTCGATGGCGAGGGGAATTTTTACTTGATGGCTGGTTTCCGTGTGATGTAATTTTTCAAGTATGGTTTGTTTTATTTTTGCATCCATCTAATCATCCTCGCATTCATTAATTCGCTTTTCTGCCCCAAGTACGCTGGCTGGTTTTACGATGCCCCTGCCGTACTTTTTCTGTAGCTTCAACAGCGCATCGTCCAATTTGCTTTTTTGTTCATCTTCGCCATCATCAAACAACGACATTTGCATATTGGGCGAGGTGGTAAAATTGCTCAAGGTTATGCCAATAAGCCGAATGGGTCGGCGTTCTATTTTGTCCAGTAGTGCGGCGGCGGTTTCGTATATTATCTGCGCTCTATTGGTAGCTTCGCCACTTTTGGCGCGGGTGATGGATTTCATGTCGTGATAGGTGACTTTTAGTGTGATAGTGTTGGCATAAATGCCTTTGAGTTTCACATCAAAAGATAGTTTTTGCGCTGTTAGCAATAACACATCTTTGAGGTAGGCGAAGTCGGTTGTATCTTGCTGGAATGTCTGCTCTGTGCCGATGGATTTGGCTTCGGAAGAAGGTGTCACTTTGCGATTGTCTATACCTTCAGCCAGTTCGATTATCTGCTTGCCGTGATTGCCCAGCAAGGCAATTACTCCTGTTGGGTTTTCGTAAATTTGCCGCACGGTGGTGATGCCAATGCGTTGTAGTTCGTCAGAGGTTTTTGCACCTACGCCATAAATTGTTCGAACACTGCGGTCAATGATTAACGCACGTAGAGCCTCTGCCGTTGGGATTTCAAAAAATCCATCCGGTTTCTTTTCCTCGCTTGCCAACTTTGCCGACATCATGGAAAATCCGATGCCCACGGAACAAGTAAGTCCAACACTTTCTACTGTTCTGCGTTTTATTTCTCGCCCGATGGTTGCCGTGCCACCAAAAAGATGCGCCGAGCCTGTGACATCCAAGAAACCCTCATCCAGTGAAATATATTCGCACAAATCCGTGTAATCATCCCAAATCTTGTGAATTTGTTTTGATGCTTCGGAATATTTGCGTCCATTTGGATGCATGTAAATCCCATGCGGGCAACGGCGATACGCTTCTTTTATGCTCATGGCAGAACGAACACCAAATTTTCGCGCCTCGTAACTGCAAGTGGAAACCACGCTACGTTCAGTGGGTAATGCGCCGATTATCAACGGCTTTCCGGCAAGTTTGGGATTATCGCGGACTTCCACAGCGGCATAAAACGCATCCATATCCACATGGATAATTTACATCATTCCCAGCTTTTCCATATGTCCGGTTGGTAGCCGATGGTCGCTTTTTTGCCGTTGCGAACAATAGGTGTTTTGAGCATCCCCGGATTTTCCAACAGACGTTCCTCTATGTCGTTTTTATCGCCAATATGTGCGATATATTGCGCCTCGTATTCCTTGGATTTCTCATCAATCAAAGCGTCTATACCACCCACGGCAGATTTTACACTTTGGTATTCGCCTTTACTCATGCCAAACTTCGCCACATCGATTAACTGGAACTTTATGCGCCGTTCCTTAAAATATCGCTCGGCTTTCTTGGTTTCAAAACACTTAGATTTTCCGAAAATTTGTATATTCATTGGCTGACCTCGGCTTCCAGTTCGATTTCTTCCGCAAGATACGCATCACTGCGACAGTGCATATCCGAAATTCCTTCACGCATTTCTTGGTAGGTATAAGATTTGTAGAAAACATCCATTGCTTGCATCAAATCAATATTTTGCCGAGCGGAAACGGCAGTGATTACATGGGCATATTTGCTCCATAATAAGGTTTTATTTGCGGTCACTTACAGCACCTCACTTGATACAAATCTCAAATATTCATCAATAATGGCTTGATTGCAAAAACAATATTGTAAATGGGGTTTATCATATCGAAGCCGCTTAATCGACTCGGCTTTGTCAATCAGCCCATCTAAGTATAGCTGTATTGTATTGAAAACTCTGTCATTCGCTACGCCACCAATCACAATGTCATAATTCTCCATACGCTTGCCACCCTGCCTACTGGTAAAAATGAAATCTATCCACGCTTCGTTATGTTCTTCGAAAATCAGAATCTTCGCGGTCTCATGTAAGGCATCCATATCTATTTCATAAGAAGAAATTACGCTTTGCCCATATTTTCGTTTGAATCTTTTTGCCCAACTTGCGGCTTGTTCCTCATTGGGAGTAGTGTAAAATCCCCTGCCAAAATCAACATTATCACGCGAGAAGGAAATGTCGGGCTTTTCGATAGTCAAATATGAACCGTGAAAGAGTGTCATTGTATCAAGCCTTCCTTTCGCATAATATCAATAATGTCCTCCACGATATGTTCCTTACCTTGGGTGTGAAGGGCATCATAATTTTTAATTATATATTCATCCAATAGGTCGCTTTCGTGTTTCAACTTGGCGTAAATATCCGCTCCGTTAATATCCAATTGTTCAGCAACGCTTTCTACGCAGAATACGGCGAAGTCCAATTCTTTTTTATCCACTTGAATCACCTCCCGGTTAATAAATTTCAATCCAACTTCACCGTAATTGGGTTGTTGATGGTTAGACTATCGGATGTCACCGAACAGTCGAAAGCTACTGCTTTTATGCCAGATTTCACTACATCGGACAGTGTTGCGCCAAATGCTGGATGGGTAGACACATTGGGTGAAAAATAATGGATACCACCCATCTGAATTATAAACGCCACATGGGATTCATAACCATCATCTATGCATTTGGCGAGTCCCTGTAAATGCTTTATACCACGTTCTGGTGCATCCGGGAACAAAGCAACGCCATCCATTTCCAAAGTTACACCTTTTACCTCGATGAATATTTTTCGCTCCCCAGCTTCGATGTAAAAATCGAAACGAGAATCACCATAGGTCGATTCGGATTTTATATGGGTAATGCCGCTTATATATTGCCTGGATTGCAAATGTTTAAGAAACACTTTGTTTGGTGCTTGGCTGTCCATATTTATTAGCCTGTCGCCTTTCCAAACGGCAACAAGGTCATAATTTGTTGTGCGTTCCGGCTTATCTGAACGATTTACATAAACTCGCACATTGGGAACAAGTAGCTCCTTGCATCTCCCTGTGTTTTTCACATGACATCGCTCAATTTCGCCATTCACTTCAGCTTCAGCAATGAAACGATTAGGACGCGAATGGAAAATGCCCTCACAAATGTTGTTATACAAACGCACGATTATCCCCAATCCTCCATTCGTGCAGAAATAATCTACACTTTTTTTGTTGAAACCAAATAGCACAAGCCATTTTATTCAACGCCATGTTTATCCGTGTTGCGATTATTTGACGAAACAATCTCGTTAAGGGAAACTTCCGGGTTGCGCCACCGCTTTTCGCTACGTTGTCCTTTCAAGTGGATGGCGTTTTGTGGGCAAAGATGCGTACACGCCAAGCATCCTTCACAAAACCCTCCGAAGCTGACATTGTCAGCAACTACAATGTTTTTTGCAGGGCAAACTTTAGTGCATATGCCACATTTGTTATAACTGTTATTTATCGTAAATTTCTTAGCATAATTGTCGCTAACTGTCCCTGCGGCTATAACTGCCGACAGGATGCGAGTTCCAAGCCATGCGGTCATTTGTTTATGCTTTCGGCTTTTTATGTCATCTAAAATTACAGTCAAATTTTCTTCAACCTTTTTCTTTGGCAATTTTCTTCTTTGTGCATCCATTTCAAAAATGGGAAGGAAATTATCTACCATGAGTAGGTGGTTAGCATAATCAAAGCGATTTCCCTTTGCCAGTACTTGCTTCTGCACATTCATCATAGCCGCTCCCGGCATATTGCCATATGTGCCTATTACAAAAGTATAGTCTGCCTCAAACTTCACTTTATCCAAAAATCTGCCTACCATTTTGGGTGTCTTAAATCCGTATATTGGGAACACCACGCCAATCACATCATCTTTATAATGAAGGTTGTCAGCATCAACGACTTGTGGAATCGAAATCATAGTTCCCCCTATTCGCTTTGCAACCGCCAAGCAATTTCCCGTAGAAGTGAAATAGAATATAGTCATTTTGCTATTCCCCTATAATTTTAATCAGCACGCGCTTGTCGCGCATACCATCAAATTCGCCGTAAAAAATCTGTTCCCATGTGCCGAAGTCCAACTTTCCGTTGGTTACAGCAACCACAACTTCTCGCCCCATAACAGAACGCTTCAAATGGGCATCTGCATTATCTTCATAACCGTTGTGGTCGTATTGTTCGTGCGGCTTTTCCGGCGCAAGTTTTTCCAGCCATTGCTCAAAATCCCTATGCAGACCGCTTTCGTTATCGTTGATGAACACACTGGCAGTTATATGCATAGCATTAACAAGGCAAAGCCCCTCTTGGATGCCGCTTTCTGCCAGAGCAGATTCTACATCCGGCGTTATGTTGATATAGGCGCGGCGCGTTTTGGCGCGGATTGTTAGCTCTTTTCGGTATGATTTCATGTGGTCACAATTCCCTTCTTCGTTATTTATACAGCGGTTTGTCCCTCATATGGTTTACCTTCGGTGTTGTATGTTACACTGAACACCATATCAGCAAGCCATTTTTTGAATGAGGGATTATCGGTAAACTGTTTAAACAATTCCATGTTATCTGCCATGATACTGAAAATGACACTTTGCAAAACACGGTCGCTTTCCATCCGGGCATTTTGTTTGTCGGAATTTTTCATGGCATTTTGGTAGCGTTCGTCTTTGGATACCATCGAAGGTATTTGTGCAATTTGGCGGCGGACGTTATCCGCATCTTTCCATTCGATGTTTCCAAATAAATCATTAAACGAGGAGAGTATGTTGGTGAGTAAATCCAATTCTGGCGAGGCTTTGCCGCCAGCACCACTTGTGGGAACAGGAGCGACTTCGGCATTCTCATCCTCAAGTTGAATGGACACCATTGCCTTTGCCTCGGCGCGGTAACTGTCGAGGTCGATGGCTTCCAAAATGCCCTGCGCCAAATCTTCAGCTCTTGGTGATGGTAATTTCGGTATAAGAAAATTCAGAAAAATGGAGAGTTTCTCCCATTCTGCGTTTCCGTATGGCAAAATCGCACCCAAGAAACCATAGGTGCGTACAAATGCCTTTGCCGATGACTTAAATTCGATTTGCCCATCTTCCTCTAAATCATTGTACAGGGCAACACATACATCAAGAATGGGGTCAAGTTTGTCGCGTTCTGCGCCGTTCAAATACAAATCAATGAAGGCATTTACATGATAATCTGTATACACTTGGTGCTGTTCCATTGCCGCAATTAAGTCATAGAGCTTGTTGGGGTCTGTTTCCCCGGAAAGAATCGTGGTGCGATAATAACGCGAAAAAGCCTCTCCGATATCTTCCGCTTCGTTTGCGAAATCCAGCACGAAAGTGTCAAATTTATGGGGATGCGCCCTGTTTAATCGGGAAAGGGTCTGCACTGCTTTGATGTCCGTCAATATTTTATCCACATACATGGTGTGTAAAAGCGGCTCGTCATACCCTGTTTGGAATTTATCCGCAACGACAAGGAACCGATACTCATCTTCTTTGAATTTCTTTTCGATTTGATTGCTTGGAAAGCCATTAATGAGTGCCTCATTCAGCGATTTGCCACCATATTCTTTATCGCCGGAAAAGGCAACGATGGCTTTGTATGGGCTTCTTCGCGCTTCAAGACTTTGTGTAATGGCATAATAATATTCGATTGCTCGTTCGATGGAGCTTGTGACCACCATTGCACGGGCTTTACCGTTGATTTTATTCTTGGCGATGACTTGCTCGTGGAAATGCTCCACAATAATCCCTGCTTTGGTGGCAAGGGCAAATTTGTCGCTTTCTACAAATGCGCGTAGTTTCTTCTGCGCTTTTTTCTTGTCATAATGTGGGTCATCGGTAATGGTTTTAACCAATTTGTAATAACTTTTTATCGGCGTATAATGTTTCAAAACATCAAGAATAAAGCCTTCTTGGATGGCTTGCTTCATGGAATAATTATCGAATGGCTCATGCTTTACTTTTCCGTCCGCTTGGGGCATTGGAACACCAAACGTCTCCAACGTCTTATTTTTTGGTGTGGCTGTAAAGGCGAAATAGCTGGCGTTTGTCAGCATTTTGCGCCCTTCCATTAAGCGGTTAATTTTATCTTCCACATCATCGTCCGGGTTGTAATCGCCACCAAGGGCAATATTCATGGAAGCGGACATATTTCCGCTTTGGCTGGAATGTGCCTCGTCAATAATTATGGCAAATTTG
>Ga0209755_10001203_pt1 | contig 41998 bp, 33 predicted proteins | sample TergutCo191P1_FD_187301 | JGI IMG/M metagenome (GOLD analysis project Ga0209755, IMG submission 187301) | Cornitermes sp. P1 segment gut microbial communities from Petit-Saut dam, French Guiana - Co191P1 (SPAdes) (version 2) | ecosystem: Host-associated > Arthropoda: Insects > Digestive system... | reverse complement strand
ACAGGGAAGCATCTCTGGTCTTTAAATTCAATCGCTTTATTTTTTATTTCTTCGTAGGGCGAATTAATATCAAGCCACTGAATCTCCGAGCGATGCGTCATGAACGCGCCCACAGATCTGTCGCCAAGGTAAAAAACGCCTTCTACCATGCCGCGTTCTCCGCTTTCCACAACACCGGATTTTTCGCCTTCTATAAGAGTGTTTCTAAGCTCGTCCTGCAGCTCCTCTTCCGTAATGGCGCTGTCGTCAATTTCCGGGCGCACCTTTTTATTAAAAAATTGAACGAACTTTACAACGGGCAGAGCGAATGGCAGCATAAAGATGGAAAAAAACTTCATTACAGGCAAAAGAGCCGCTGAAATTTTTTCAGGTCTTGTGTGGGAAAGCATCCTTGGAAGGGTATCGCATAACAGCGTGATGATAATTCCAAAAATAATTAAAGAAGCTATAAAAATAAGATATACATAGCGATACTTTAAATATAAGTAAAGGTAACGAAACAGATAGAAATATAAAGTATAGACCGCGCAGCAAGTCAAAAATATCCTGAATATATTGTTCCACATACGGCTTGTAAGCAAAAGCCGGCGCGGATTATCAAATGCCTTTAAAACGGCTTTGTATTTTTTTTCGTTTTCCTTTTCAAGACGCGATCTTCTGCATAAATTAAGAGAGGAATCAAAAAGTGTGAATACGCCGCTTAATATTATTAATAAAATAAATAAAATAATAAAAATAGGTAAATAAGGATCCATAATTAACTATTTATCTCCATAATTAGCTGTCAATCTCCGTGCGATTTAAAGGCCGTACAATTGTAAGAGTATCCGCGGCAGTTTGCATCATTTTTAATTTCCCGTCAGGCGTAAATTCGCCGAATACTTGAACAATAGGGAAGCGCGGAGTCTCCGGGTTTACGTCAACTACCTGCCCTTTTTTTCCGTTTGACAAAAGCACATACAAGCCAATCGGGTAAATAGAAAGAGAAAGAACGAGAGCGCGAACAATTGTGTCATCGTATTGTTTACCCTCGTTTTTTAAAAGCTCCAACATTCCGGTGTAGCCGTCCTTCGCTTCCTTGTGCGGTCTCTTTGAGCTGAGCGCTTCGTAAGAGCAGGCGACAGCGATTATTTTAGAAAATAAACTGATCTTGTCGCCGGCAAGCTTTCTTGGGTAGCCCGTTGCGTTTTCGCGCTCGTGATGCTCAAGAGCGGATAAACAAACAGAGAGCGGAAAGTCAAAAGATTTAAGCATACTGTAACCAAGTATCGGGTGAGTAAGAATCGCTTTTTGCTCATGCGCTGTAAGAGGGCGCTGGCTTAGGTAAGTATTTGTAGGAAGCTTTAACATTCCCGCTTCGTGCATTAAAGCGGCAACTCCAAGCTCGATTAAACGGTAACCGGGAAGTTTTATATAAGACCCGATGATTATCGATATAATCGTTGAGCGCACAGAATGAGTCGCGAGATAATTCTTGCCATCCGCGGGCTCAATGTTTTTTAAAACGCGCATTAAAAAACGCCGCTCGTCTTTAATATAGTCCACAATATCTTTTATTTTGTCGGTTATAATTTTTTCGTCTAACTCGCTTGAGACCGACGCTTTAACAAACATATTTTCTACAAAGAATAAAAAGCTCGCGTAAAATTCTTCGGCTTGCTTTAATTTTTCGGCGTCAGACTGCTGCGAAAGACCGGCTATGCCGCCTTCCTCGGAAGTGAAAACCGCCGATTCTTTTGTGCCCGAATATTCCTTGCTGATCTCGCCTTCTGTATATATCGTTTTAAAATTCCACTTTTGCAGAACATTGTTTAAATCATCGGTAAAGGGTATTTCCGGCGCGGTGATAATAAACGCTTTGTCCAGGTAGGTGTTTTTGGTAAAAAACGAGTCGCTTTTAATTTCGCTTATCAAATAGTCGTTCATCCATTCCCTCTGTCATTTCCTCTACGTTGACGCAAAACGCGCTTTAAGTTAACATTGACACGGTGACAGTCACAGTGCCAGTCACTATTAATTATAGAGGTGTTTTCATTGAAGTTCAAATACCTAATCATTGCTTTTAGCGCGATAATCATAATTGTACTGCTTGCCGCCATTTTTCTGCCATATCTTATTACCGGCGGACAAACAGACCTTAGGGCCAATTTTCGATACATCACCCTGCCGCTCTTCGCTGTCATAGTACTGCTCCTAATCTGTGTAAGTGTCTTTTTCTTCCTTAATTATCGGCTTCTTTCGCTTTTAGAGCGAGAAGATTGGCCCGCCTTATCATGCTATTTAGAGCAAAAAATCTACACAAAAAAGCAATATAATCACAGATACGTGAGGCTTCTTGCCAGTTCCTACCTCGTTATGTCCGATTTTATGTCCGTGATTAAGCTCGAGGGCAAGACCATGCTCGCGAAACCCTCGGCTGTAAGGGAAAATATTTTAGTCTTCGGCTCGGCGCGCGTTTTAAGCGGCAAATATGGGGAAGCCGCCTCGTTTTTTAAGTCATATATCAGCAAAAGCAGGAGAAAAGAAAAGGACTGGGTGCGCTGGTTTTACGGTTTTTCGCATCTTTTGGGCGGCGCTTTTACCTCGGCAGAGCCTGAGTTTTCTTCTTTGGCGGTCTTGTCAAAGGATGCCATTGTTACAGGTCTTTCGTGTTACTTTCTCTTCAATTCTGTGGAGAAACACTCATCAAAACCGGCTGAGTGCCGCAGTATCTCGGAGAACGGCAGAGCCAGGGTATTGAAGTCCCTAAAGGACATATATGGATGGAACGCGGATGTCAGTAAAATGAGCGCGGACATCCATATCGCGATAATCAAGAAATATATCGATTCCGCGGGTATTTGGCTCTTTAATCCAAACGCGCTTGTAGAAGTAGTTCCCGAATCTGTTGTTGAAACACAGGAAAGACGCGCGAGTGACAGGCGCGAGGGGGAGAGGCGAACGAGCGCCAGACATTCCGAGGACAGGCGCAAAGGCGACAGACGCAACGGCAGTTAAGGAGCAAAAATGAAAAAATCAGAAAAACTGGAAAACGTTTGCTACGAAATCCGCGGACCTGTCCTAAAAGAAGCTAAACGCCTCGAGGAAGAGGGCTACAAAATCATTAAACTCAACATTGGTAGCCCCGCCTCCTTCGGCTTAAATACCCCCGACGAAATCGTCCGCGACATCGTTTTAAATCTTCCAAACGCCCAAGCCTACGGCGACTCGCGGGGGCTTTTCGCCGCCCGCAAAGCAATCATGCACGATTTCCAATCCAAGGGCGTGATGGACGTAGGCATCGACGACATTTTTATCGGCAACGGAGCCAGCGAGCTCATCTCGATGTCGATGCAGGCGCTCCTGAACAACGGCGACGAAATCCTCATCCCTATGCCCGACTACCCGCTGTGGACAGCTGCGGCAACCCTCGCAGGCGGCAGAGCAGTCCATTATTTGTGCGACGAGGCCTCGGGCTGGAACCCCGACCTTAACGACATCCGCTCCAAAATCACTCCGAAAACCAAGGCGATAGTTGTTATAAACCCGAACAACCCGACAGGCGCGGTTTACGATCGCGGCGTTCTGGAAGGCATCGCGCGAATCGCGAGAGAAAATAAATTGATAATTTACTCTGACGAAATTTACAGCCGCATCACCTACGACGACGCGGTAAGCATACCCATGTCGACAATCGCGCCGGATTTGCTGGTCATCAGTTTTGACGGTCTTAGCAAAGCGTGGCGCGCGGCTGGCTTCCGTGCGGGTTGGATGGTGCTTTCCGGCGACAAAAAATCCGCCGCCGATTATATCGAGGGGCTCGACATGCTTGCCAACATGCGCCTTTGCCCCAACATGATCGCTCAAATGGGCATACAAACCGCTCTTGGCGGCTACCAGAGCATCAAAGACCTGATACTGCCCGGCGGCCGCCTCCGCGAACAGCGCGACACAGTTTATAACCTTGTCAGCCAAATTCCGGGGCTGAGCGCCGTAAAACCCAAGGGCGCGCTCTATATTTTCCCAAAAGTTGACTGCAAACGCTTTAACATAAAAGACGACGTAAAGTTCATGTTCGATTTATTGCGCGACCAGCGCCTGCTCCTTGTCCATGGCACCGGCTTTAATTGGAAGGAACCTGACCATTTCCGCATCGTTTTCCTCCCGGACAAGGACACCCTGGCAGAAGCAATGAGCAGACTAGGCGTATTTTTAGGAAAATACAAGCAAATTTAAAAGGTACCAGCCACAGTGACAGCCACTATAAAAAAAAGACGATGTGCCTGGACGTCAGGGCTTTCACCCTATGCACACCGTCTGTAATTTGAGAGGATTTCCCTCCCGGTAATAAATTATCGACCTGTTCCCCATAGGACTTTAGAAAAATTCTTTCTTGACAAAAATGCCTAAAAATGCTACTATTAGCCCATAAAATAACCCAAATAGGGAGGCCAGCGTATGGCAAAAGTTGAGCTGAAAAGCATTTCTAAGGTGTATGACGGCGGCGTTCGCGCAGTTGACAACGCCAACATCACTGTAGAGGACAAAGAATTTGTCGTCTTAGTAGGACCTTCGGGCTGCGGTAAATCTACCACACTCAGAATGGTCGCGGGTCTTGAGGACATCACCGATGGTGAACTCCTCATCGACGGTGAAAAAATGAACGATGTTCCCCCAAAAGACAGGAATATCGCCATGGTTTTCCAGAATTACGCCCTTTACCCCCACATGTCAGTTTATGAAAACATGGCATTCGGGCTTCGCATCAAAAAAGTACCAAAAGCCGAAATCGACAAGCGCGTTAACGAAGCCGCTCGTATCCTCGATATCGAGAAATTCCTCGACCGCAAACCGAAGGCTCTCTCCGGCGGTCAGAGACAGCGTGTCGCGGTAGGCCGCGCCATCGTTCGTAACCCAAAAGTATTCCTTTTTGACGAACCGCTCTCCAACCTCGACGCCAAATTGCGCGTACAGATGCGCGCGGAACTCTCCGACCTCCACCTTCGCCTGAACGCCACCATGATTTACGTAACCCACGACCAGGTTGAAGCTATGACCATGGCGAACAAAATCGTCGTTATGAAAGACGGCAAAGTCCAGCAGATTGGCGCGCCGCTCTTCCTTTATAACTGGCCGGTTAACAAGTTCGTCGCGGGCTTTATCGGTTCTCCTCCCATGAACTTCCTCAACGTAAAAGTGCGCGAAGAAGGCGGCAACTCAATCATGTTGGACGAAGGCACCTTCAAGATTAAAGCCGACAACTCCCATGTTGAATTCCTTAAGCCATATGTCGGCAAAGAAGTTTTCTTTGGCATCCGCCCGGAAGATTTGAATTATACCGACAAGGACACAGGCAACTCTATGTCCTTAAAAGTAACCGTTGTTGAACCCTTAGGCGCGGAAATCCACCTCTGGCTCACAACCGAAAAACAGCCTCTCGTTGCCCGCACCGAACCCAACCACACCTTCAAAGTCGGTGACACAGCGATATTTGTCCCCAGAATGGAAAAAGCCCGCTACTTCGACAGAGAAACTGAGTTGGCTATTATCCCATCACCGGATTGATAGGGTAGTGCGCCCAGCACTGGTGGCGCACCTTAGCGTATTAACAAAAAGGCTGCCTCTGGCAGCCTTTTTTATTGAATTAATCAGCGCCAAATCCAATTTTCCTTGCGGGTTTTGGCTTTTCTATCAGGTTGTCCAATACTCTGATAATTTTATTTATTGATTCATCGTGTTTATAAAACTCATATTCGTTATTTTCGATGTGAATCATTAAAAATTTCTTAAGCTCGGCAATTTGCTCATTAGTGCCGTTCTGTGACAGAGCGTAGTGCCTTAGCCGGATAAAAGCGCGCATTATCTCGATATTTACTTGTATGGCTATATCGCTGCTTAGTAATCCTGAGAGCATGGCAATTCCCTGTTCTGTAAAAACATAGGGATTGTACCTCACTTTCTCCAGTTTTTTTGCGGTCACAATTTGTGACCGCAAAATTGGGCTGTTTTCATTTGCGGTGCCAAATTGGCACCGCAAATTATCCCATTCCTTGTCTGTAAGCTGGAACATAAAATCATCGGGGAAACGTTTAATATTACGCTTAACCGCCTGATTCATTACTTTTAGCTCTACCTCATAAAGCCCCGCCAAGTCCCTGTCCATCATGACTTTAAGCCCTCGAATCTCGTAGATCATGTCCTGGATGGGTAATCCATTCTTCTCTTCCATAATTCTAAACCTCCATAAAAATTTGGTTATTCTTCCCCCCAAAAATCAAAAAAATTGACTTACTATATATGGGTTCAAAGTGCCATTTTGCTTTATCGATTCCGCTTAAAATCGAGATTATAGCCTTGTTTTATATTGGTTTCCTCTGTGCCTCCATGAGAACTCTTCTGCGTAAGATCCCTCCAAAACTTGCATTTTCTTCCAAATGTGTTGACATTTATCTAAAAAAAGGATACTTTGTTAGCAAAAGCTACCTTGAGGTGGAATAAATTAGTAAAGGCGGCAGAGGTGTAGCCGCAGAGAAAGAAAACAGGAGATTGAAGAGATGAGGAATTTTAAAATTATTGCGTTAGTCGCAATACTCGCGATGGCGACGACATCAGCGTTTGCGCAAGTATCATTAGACTCGGCGTCACCGGTGTCACCAACACAGCGCGCGACAGCGGGTGTATTTACAACTCAAGTTGAAGACTCCATGGATGTTCACTATTACGGCGATGTAGCTTTCGAAAAATGGGCAGGTTTTGTGAGTATGGATGACAACATGCCTTCTATCGGTTACGCGTTTAAACCCGGCGGGCTTTACCTCGGTTTATGGTATAACGGTAACGCGGTGAGATTCGCCACCTCAGAGCAGGAAACAGTTGTAAGCACATACAGCCTTGTAGATCAAATTCTTACAAACAGAGCAACAACAACAACATATAGCACACAGAGTATTTATAGCAATAACAGTATCGAGGTTCTTATTGGTGTAGCGGGAATGGGCATTAAAGTTGGATTCGCTGAAGATTTAGAAACAAGAGCGAATCCGAACGCTTCCACAACAACTTCCGAGAATTTTGTAGGTACTAATATTACATATACAAATAAAATATCTTCCTATTCATTTACCAGAGGCAGTTTAACACCTTCGGTTGAATGGGGCATGAAAATTGGAAATATTAGCCCCAAAGTTGGCGTAGATTTTAATATAATGTTGGATAACCAAATGCTGGAAAGAAAAGGCACTCAGAGCGGTAACAATGAAGTTTATGTAATGGATAACGGTACGCTTGTTGGAGCCGACAGAAAAGTAACAACAGGTCATAACAGTGATTATTTGTTACCTGTAGTCAGAGTCGGCGCGGATATCGCTCTTTCCGAAAAAACCACTGTAGGGGTAACTTATGGTTTTGGTCTTGGTATTTATGACAAGTCTTACGATGTTTATGGAATAAGCGGTAATGTAAAGGGTAATTATAATTTCCAAACTGGTGGTCGTTTCGCGGACTCTATAGTTACTACAACACCACAAACAAAAGTAACCAACAAAAATTTAATAATGAATGTTACAGATCATTCATACATGGGACATTCTATTAGGCCGACTTTCCGCCACGAAAACGAAATTGCAGGCGTTAAATTAGGTTTTTACGCTGAGCTTCCCGTTTCTTTCGATTTAGAATCTTCCAGCGCTCAATATAGAAAAACATACAACTCAACAAAAACAGTTTACAACAACGCGAGCGAAAAGGATCTGGGCAATACTGTAATTTTAGAGAGTACAGCGTCAGCGAATACAACCGAAGTAACTACATTAAGGGTAAGCCCCAGTATGGCTATTGGCGCCATGTATCCTCTTGTCGCGAATCGTTTTTCAGTTAACGCCGGTATATTGATTAATCCATTAAGTTTTACAAACACAACTACAAACGTATCAGGCCATAACGGAATTACAAAACAAACTGAGACAATTAAGGATGCCGGCGATAAAGTAATTTCTGTAACAGAAACAATAACGGCAGGTCCCGCTAGTACAATCACAGACAGCTCAAGAGTTGTTAATACATGGGAAAATTTTAACATTTGGGCAGCCGCTGGTTTTGTATTTAACTTTAGCGAAAACATGGCTGTAGATATGGCGGTAAACGGCGGCGCCGCGGGTAATTTCGAATTGAGTATTACCGATGTTAGATTATTATTTTCATTTAAATTTTAATTAAAAGGAAATAAAGGGAATAACAATGAATAAATTTATTAAATTAATCGCGATAGCGATGATAGCGGTTTTTGCCGCTGTTTCGTGCGCTCCGGATACAAGCTTTACAGGCTTTAACTGGGAAAAGGCGAACGCGGCTAAAGCGGCGGAAAACGGTAACAGTACCGACACTTTTAGACCTACGATTGACGTCGGTAGCGCTTTTAGCCCTGCTATTGCTCTTGAAAAAAATCCGAAGCTGGCAATTTCCTTCCCAAGAGAAGCGGACTTTTTTAGAGCAGCCGCCAAGGAAGAAATCGAAACCGGATTAAAGAGCTTTATGACTATTCACAGCTTTACAAAAGCTGCGATTCCAAACGTGGGAGTTGAGGATACTCTAAATACTACGGAAATCGCTTATAATGTTTTTAGTATTTCAGAAGCCTCCACTAGAAGAATCGTAACAATCGAGATTGAAAGAGACTTTACTACAGGTTTAGTAGGTGCTTATTCAAACTTGGTATTTAAGTTTGATGGACAAAAATATACATTTGCCGGCGGACTTAAACTGGATATGGACGGAAATGAAGTATCCGGCGAAGAGTTTTATGACGATGACTATATCGAAGTTTTTTTTGACGGCGCTTCAATTACAGGTTTTACCGGAAAGCAGAACATGGGTTGGCGTATAGATATTGGTACAGTCCATCCGATAAGTAGCAATGTTGGTGTTGACTTTGAAAGTGGAACCTCTACAGCAACAAAAAATGGTGCTTTTTATACCGTTGCTTATCTTCATACTGATTCAAAAGCAACTACAGAACAGCGCAACACGATAGCCGAACAATTCGCGGGCGGCTTTAAAATGCAGGAATTTAACGGAGGAGTTTGGTCGGACTATAAAACCGCGGTATATGACGAAACCAATGGTATTCATGTTAAAGATGTTTCATTCAAACATGGGTCCGCCTACCGCGTTTATTGGTCGGGAGCGGCGAATCTCGCGACAACAGCGAAATATTATGGCGTTGAGCAGAGAATACGTGTAGAAGGCGGAACCCCTCATGTTAGTTCATTAAGGGAAAAATATACCCGTACATTCGCGTTTACTCACGCCGTTGTAGCCAACAATAATGGTATTCGCAGATCTCCATTAGCTTATCCGCAAGTTTCCGTGTTTCAGGCTGACATGACAGGCAGGAACGCTATTATAAAGTTAACATTCCCGCTTCAATATAGAGGATTGTCAGTTCCCGCCGGGATAGAGCAGCCCGCTTTAAGCGCTTTCCAGGGTAAGGACGCGGTTTTAAAGCTGGTAAGGTTTCATAATAGCCTTGGTTATGAAGATTATTTAAATGATAATTACAGCGTCATAGAAATCAGAGACATTGAGTACAAGGCGGAATATAACGCTGTTTTGGCTACCGAGGCGGAAAAAGCGTGTATTGACACCATTTACATCACGATTGATCCCAAGGTTAATTGGAATACGATTAGCGCGGTACTAATTAATAATCAGCTTAAATACACAGGCAGCGCGGCGCCCGAAATCGTCTTTGGCGATATAACTGATATCCTGTTTTCAGGGTACTCTGTAATCGGCGCCAGGGGTTCGTCTAACGGCAGGCTTTTAGGCATATACGGCATTACATGCGATGAATGTGGAAAAAAAGGTGACCACCAGTGCGTTGTGTGTAATGATGGTTCTTACATTTGCCAGCTTGGGCATCCTAATCATTGCCCCGGTTGCCATCTAGATGAAAACCACTATTGTGATATTTGTGATGATGGTTCTTATTTTTGCGTACCTGGGCATCCTTATCATGACGCGTGGAGACCTATTGAACTTACAAGTGCGCAAGTCGCAAGTGGAGAATGGGTTGAATTAAATATTACAAGCGGCTTACCCGGAAGGAAAATTCTATTCGATGTAGTCGCCGGAAATCAATACGCCATTTCCTGGGATGATAGTTACCAAGGTTCCGGTGAATATACCGCTTTGGATGTTTCTCCTGTAAGAGTTGTTCATTCTGTTGATGGTGCGTTTACCCTCGCTGATACTGATAGTGCGTATTTTGTACCACATATTTTTACCGCTTATAGTAACGGCACTGTAACAATTGAAGCGGAGCCGTACGGTGGTTCATCAGGTACATTCGCGGTAAAAGTAATGGATATATCCAATGTAATAATATTTACTGCTTATGCAGCTGAGGGAGAATTTACCAGTCCCGGTCAGGTTCTTACTTTCGCGATACCCGCCAGTGGAACCGCTTTTAGTTTAAACTGCGATACTACAACAGGTAGTTTTGATCTAAACGATACTATCAATGTTACAGGAGTAAGATATTACAATACCGGTGGCGGTATCGTTACCTCTGGCAATAATCCAATTAGCGACACTGCCAAAGTGACAATAACCCCGGCTCTTAATGGTTATATTATTTTTGAAGTTAACGCGACAAATAATAGTAGTACAGGCAAATTCGAGCTTATTATTACGACACCGTAATTAAGGAGGAAAGAAATGAAGAATATTTTAACATTAACCGCGATTGCGGTATTAACAATTTTTGCCGCTGTTTCTTGCGCTCCTGAAGCTCAAATTACAGGCATGAATTACAACAAGATTAACATAAACAATAGGCCGGAAAATAACGGTTTTAATCTTGAAGATGATGTATTACCATCTATCGAAGATTATCAAACCAAAAAAGAAAAGCCGGAAGTTGTTATTAAAATTCCGGCAAAAGCTGATATTCACAAAGGAAAAGAATTTACCGCGGCAAAGCTGCAGGAATTTCTCTCCTTCCATGAATACACTAACCCGGATCCAACAGACACAGCTTTCTACGATAAAGGCGGTATCAGCACACTTAAGGAAGCCATTCCTTACACAATTAAGAACAAGGTTGGCGAAATTGTAACAATTACGCTGGATAGAACCTTTACCACTAACCATTCGCCAATAATCGTGAAGATAAGCGCCAAAAATTACAAGTTTTCTTCCGGTGTTTTGTTGGATTTAGACAATAATGGTATTGGCGGCGAAGAAGGCTATGATGATCTTTACACAGACAATGCAGGCGCTTTATTAATTGAAGATTATACAACTTTATCACCTGTAAACGGAGATTTTTTACGTCCTCGTAATGCCGGCTGGTCAGTAACTTTAGATTTTAATATTGTTGATTTTACTTATCCTGGTAGTTTGTGGGAAAGTAAGGACGCGACAGAAACAGTTCAGGGTAATTTGATAGTTGACGCTATTACTTGCGATCTGTTCGATCCCATGGACCCCACCAATGTTAACAGATTGGCGGCGGTTAAGGATATCGCCGCCTTAGTCGCGGGTAATGTAGAACTGCAGGAATTTGATCCGGACGCCAAGAAATGGATGACTTTTAAAACGGCGATATACAACGAAGAAGGCGCGTATAAAACCTCTTTACGCTTTGAAGGGTTTAAATTTAAACACAAGCGCCTTTACAGGCTTGCCTGGAATGGAAGCAAGAAACTTTTAACAAGCGGCACATACTATGGCTTAAAGCAAAGAGTTTCTGTAGAAGGTGAGAATAAAGGTTTTAAAGAGACTTGGGAAAGATACGAAAATACCTATGTAACAAGCGATACCTATTGGTCTGCTAACCCTTTAGTCGAATCGCCGGTAGAGGTATTGGTGGGTGGTTTGTTGGCGGTGGTTCTGCCGAGTAGTATTAATGTAAGCAAAATAGTAAAGAACACCAATGGCAGCGATGTTACTCTTAGAGTCGAGTTCCCATTACTTGGTTTTGAAGGAAATTTGACAAACCCAAGGGTTGGGCTTCCCAACATCGATCTTGCCGCTTTTAAACAAAGCTTTAAGATTGTTTACAGGGGCGCTAATAGTTCAGGTGTTTATCCGTCCGCTATTAATTCGTTTAGCAGTTATCTAGCGGCGACAAATGTAGTTGAAGTAGAAATCACGGGTATTTCATTCGCGAAGGAAGCGACAGGCACCGACAAAGATTATTTTAACGTAATTTATGTAACACTGGATCCCAAATTTATAATTACCGGTAAGAATTTCACGATTCTTATCAACGATGGTTTGAAATATTCAGGCTCATCACCGGTTCGCCAATTTGGAAACCAGCGAAACTTTGAATTCGGCAACTTCGAATTTGCGAAAACTTTCAATTAATTATCGCTGTTAACGCAAGCAAAAGCAGGTATCAAAAGATACCTGCTTTTTTTTGGGTAAGAGGTGGTAAGGTGTTTATCTTTCTTGACGAATAGAGATAATAATACGATAATATAAATAGGGGCTGGTTGGGGTCGTTTTGGACGTTCGGTCTAGGGGGGAGGTACCTTTTGGTATTAGCCAAACATTAGACACCCAATCGGGCTTTTACCCTCTTTTTTTCCATAAGGTAATAACGCCTATCTGGTCATTACCTCTTTCTATGCTGCCTACATAAATAATATTGTCAATTTTTTTAGTAAAAAAGAGTTTTTTATTTCCAAGTTTGTCTTCTCCTGTGTTCTCGACAGTATCAAATTCATTCATAACAACGGGAATAAGAGCAAAATCTGCCGGGGTTATATCTACTTGACCACGTTTTTCTTCATTTTGACCATGATGTTTTTTAATATGCCTGGCATCACTATCAGTAATAAAGATCTTATGTATATTTTTCCCCAAGAGTTCTTTTAACTTTATTTTTAAATTATCTGATATAGAAAACTCTATTTTGACACTTTTACAGCTTCCAACCCAAGTATTTTCTGCCATAGCTACAATCAATGGCGCTTCAGGATATCTTTTAATATATTCTGCTTCTTTTTCTGTCATGTCGTATTATATCAACTTTGACTAACTTAATCTTGATCAATCAAAATAGAAATAAAAGCAGAGTGTTACTTGAAATTCCAAGGTGGCAGCCAATGCGGCTGTCACCTTTTTTTAACCGCGCATGCCTTCGGACAAGTTGTTGTCGCCGATATTCCTGACCATGCCGCCGCCCTGGTTTCTGTACTTGCCGGGGCTGATGCCGGTGTAGGCCTTGAATATTTTGGAAAACCAGCTTTGATCCTCAAAGCAACAGCAGGCGGCTATCTCGCTTAGAGACATATCCGTTTCCAAAAGGTAGCGGCTCGCTTTTTCCACCCTTAGCCTGTTCAAATACTTTGACAGATTTTCGCCCATCTCTTCTTTAAAGATGGTGCTAAAATAGGGGGGTGAAAGCCCGGCGATTGCGGAAATTTCTTTTAAGCTGATCTTTCGTGTAAAATTTTCCATGATAAAATTTTCCGCTTTTCGCAGGGCTGCGGCATGAGGGATACCTCTAAAGGAAGATATAATGCCTGATACCCGATCAACAATGTTATGTAAAATGTCTGTTAGTTCTTCAATCGATTTAGCTTCCTGTACCATCCGCAGGTTTTGGCTGTTAATCTCCATCGAGAGGTTGCCGCTTTTCGCGGGGCTTACCTCGACTCTGGAAATTAAGACTACAAGTTCAATTACGCGCAATTGCACGTATTTAAACTGCCCGGGGTTGGTAAAAATTAACATCGCCAAAAGTTCGTTCAGTGTTTTTTTCGCATCAGTTATTTCGCCTTTTCTTAATGAACTTAGCAGCAGTTTCTCCATTTCTAAAGGATAACCGAGTTTATCGACATTTTTGGGATGCTGTTTTTTTAGTTCCTCGATCATTTTTGAAATTGTTTCTTGCTGCTGAGTCCTTCGCCTGATAGTCTCGTGATAATCTTCACTTCCAGAACTTAGGGATTCCGCGCATAGCTGCATCATCTCCGCAAGGGATTGGACCTTATCTGTGTCCGCCTCCGGCAGTGAATTGACGCGCTCTTTTAACTCTCCATTTGTTATTTCACTATTGCACATAACAAAAGTATCATTAGCTTTTGAAAAAAAGTCAACAGTTTTTTGATTTTCTTTTAAAAAACCTGAGCCTCTCACGGCTCCTGTAAAAACGCCGTCGGTATATATGGGGCTTGTCCAAAAAAGGAGCCCCATTTCGCATTGATATACGTGGCAATCACCCGTTTTTGCCGCTTCTTTTATGGCATTTGTGTGTATTATGTGGCATGGATAGTCGTTTTTTTCTTTTTCTGAGCAATTTTTCGCGCAATATGGGCATATTTTCTTCTCTGGAACGCATTCATCGCCGTCTTTGTCGTTAAATTGAGGTTTATATAAGCTGTCGTAGATACAAATACAGCTCCCGGTTGCCTGTTTATAATCGGCCATTATTTTCCCCGCTTTTTTCATTAAATCATCGTTTAATCCCTTTTGATTCTCATTTTCATACATAATTTTTTCCTGTTTTGAGCTTACCCCGGCTTACGCGCCGGCGAGGCTTCCTGATGTATTGATGCCGCGTTCCCGGTATTTGCCCGGAGTAAAGCCCGTATTATTCTTAAATATTTTTGAGAACCAGCTTTGATCCTCAAAACCGCAGGCGAATGCTACTCCGCTGATTGGCACGTCTGTCGTAATAAGCATAGTAGCAGCTTTTTCAACTCTTAATCTATTTAGATAGTTAGAAAGGTTTTCACCCATTTCCTCCTTAAACACTGTGCTGAAATACGGAGCGGAAAGCCCCGACGCGTCCGCGATTTCCTGCAAGCTCAATTTTCTTGTATAATTTTTCCAGATGTAACGCTCCGCTTTTCTTAATGCCGAGAAATGCCTCACTCCATGAAACGAAAAAATCATTCCCGCCATTTTTTCTGTAATGACACTTAAAATATCAACTATTTCGTTAAAACTATTGCTCCCTTCTATTTGCGTAAAACAGCGGTTTGTCGCTTCCAATGCTGAATTGTTTATTACATCTTTAGGGTCGGCCGCCGCTCTGGAAAGAAGGACAGCAAGCTCCATCGCTCTTATTTTAAATACCGGCATTTTATTGTTAAGTAAAAAATATTCCTCCAGTAACTTGATTAAAATTTTCTGCGCTTCGATATTATCACCGCGGCGTAAACTTGCCAATAACAACCTTTCCATTTCTATCGGATCAAAATAATTTTCATTTGAATTTTTTTCTGTAATTTTTTTATCAAAGTTGTTTTCTTGTTCTTTATAATCTTCAGCATTTTCGCTCGATAATTCGCAATTGTTTTTTTCTTCTGTAAATTGTGAAGATGTTACACCGCTTGTAATTGTTACGACATTTTTTTGAACATAACTCATACCGGAGATTTTATTAGCGCATAACAATAGAAGCTGCGCGAGCGCTTTTACTTTTTCGCTTTTTTCTTCCGATTTGTGATACACGCCGCCGGAGAGCAGCGTGCCGGCAAGTCTTTCGCCGGAATAAAAAGGGCTTGTCCAAAAAACATAATCTTCATCGCACAAATAAATGTAAGACCCGCCAAGCATCCTTGCCTTAAGAGCGGCCCTTGCATGCAAACCCTTGCATTTTCGCTCTCCCTTTGAATCGCTTTGGCAGCGGCAGCAAACCATATGATAATTATTTCCGTTTTCCCAATCTGGATCCAAAACGGACACAGGAAAATCGGTAGCTTTTTTGTAGTACTTTACAATTTCTGCCGCTTTCTTCATAACAGGGTCTAATTCTCTCCGTTGAATTATGTTAAATTTTGACATTGTGTTCTCCTTTAATTAAAGGTATGAAATTGCGAAAGCGCAAAATACGCCCTTTTTGAAGAAATATGCGGAACGTAATTGTCTAATTGGGTAGTGCTTCTTATACATGAAACACGGATTAGCACAGATTTAACGGATTAACACTGATTAAGAGGAAGAGGAGAAATAATCTGTGAAAATCTGTTTAATCCGTGTAAATCCGTGTCTCCGTTTAAGGTGACTGACACTGTGACTGACACCAAATGTTATAAAGTGTTATAATGGAGGCATGGTTTCCAGGGAAGACATAAATAAGGCGCTCAGCGCGATGATTCTCTCCGCGTCAGGCTGGAGAGGTGTTTTCGCCGAGGATGGCAGCGAAGAAAGCAAAACAAGAATAATCTCGGAGGTTCACGGCGTAATTTGCGGTGCGGCGGCTCTGGTTTTTGCCGAATACCTTGGAAGCGGCGCCGATGTCTGCATTCCCACAGTTCTTTTGGGACGCGATACCCGCCCGACAGGCAAGGCAATCGCCGATATTATTACATCTGTTTTGATTGCCTCAGGCTGCGAAGCGCGGAACGCGGGTGTGTGCGCCGCGCCGGAAATTATGGCATGGGCAAGAAACGTTGGAGACTATAATTCATCCGCCGGTTTTATTTATATCTCGGCGAGCCATAACCCAATCGGGCACAATGGTTTAAAATTCGGCCTTGTCGATGGCGGCGTTTTGGCAGCGGACGAGACGCAGACGCTCATTCAAAACCTTAAAACTTTTTTAGATAACGATGTAAGCGCCGCTGTAATTAAAGCGCTTATAAGTTCCGTTACTCCTTCGCAGCTCGCTAAAGTGTCAGCTAATATAAATGACTCTAAAGAAAAAGCTTTAAAAGCTTATTACGATTTTTGCGGTAATGTCGTTTTTGACACGGACGAAGGCGATGGAGTAGAATCTTGCGCTGCCGCCGCGCTGGAGAAAGGTCTTACAGAAAAACCGATAGGCATAGTCTGTGATTTTAACGGAAGCGCGAGGTCTGTATCGATAGATAAAACTTTTTTTACCAATTTTGGATTTAAATTTAATTTTATTAATGATACCCCCGGCGAAATCGCCCATCAAATTGTGCCTGAAGGAAACGCGCTTTCCCCCTGCGCTGAATTTTTGGAAGCAATGCACGCTAAAGACGCATCTTATATTTTGGGTTATGTTCCCGATTGTGACGGCGACCGCGGGAACCTCGTGATCTGGAACGAGACGCAGAAAAAAGCGCGGGCATTGGAAGCGCAGGAAGTGTTCGCGCTCGCGGTTGTCGCGGAACTTTCCCAGCTTGTTTACGCGGAAAAATTAAATTATGACAATGGTAAACTTATTACAAAAGCCGCTATAGCGGTTAACGACGCTACCTCGATGAGAATAGACAGAATTGCCGCGTCTTTTGGTGTAAAGGTGTTCCGCGCGGAAGTAGGCGAAGCGAATGTTGTAACTCTTGCGCGTAACTTGCGCGAAGAAGGTTACCTTGTGCGAATATTAGGCGAAGGATCCGCGGGCGGGAACATTACGCACCCGTCGGCGGTTAGGGATCCTCTTAATACTGTTATGGCTATTGCGAAGTTGCTTACGATTCGCGCTAAAGGCGCAAAGCAGGGGCTTTTTGAAATTTGGTGCAATCGAAGCGGGCAGTCTGACAAATATCATGAAGATTTTTCGCTTGCCGATATTATCGAGAGCCTCCCGCCCTTTGTGACAACTCCTTCGTACAAAGAAGACGCGTGTTTAAAAATTAAAACGGAAGACCATGCCGCCTTAAAAGACAGGTATCAGAAAATATTTACGCTGGAATGGAAAGAAAAAAGCGGCGAATTAACCGAGCGTTTTGGAATTAACGCGTACACGGTATATTCGTATAACGGAACTAATGTAAGGACTGACATAAATCATTTTGGCGAGAACGGCAGAGGCGGGCTTAAAATTGTGTTATTAAACGCCGAAAGCCCGTTTAAAGTACGGGAAGTTGCCTGCATATGGATGCGCGGTTCCGCGACCGAGCCTGTGTTTCGCGTAATGGCGGATGCCGAGGGCAGCGACCCAAACATCGAAAAGTTCTTGCTTAATTGGCAAAGAAAGATGATAATGGCAGCTGACACAGTTAAATAAAAAAAGGAGCAATATATGGGAATTAGAGGCGAACTATTTTCGCAGAAAGTTTTGTTACCAAACAGGACATATTTTTTTAATGTAAAAGAGAATCGCTTAGGCGATCTTTATTTAAACATTGTAGAAAGTAAAAACCGCGACAGCGGAGGTTTTGACAGGCAATCTGTCATTTTATTCGCGGATGACTTGCAGGAATTTTTAAAAGGTTTTGACGAATCACTCAAGGTGATGGAAAAAGCCATGCGCGAAAAAAAACGCGGTGGTGATAGTGACAGTCATAGTGCCAGACGTAGTGACAGACACAGTGACAGTCACGAAGAGAAAGAAAAGCGCCCTGCAAGACGAGAAAAAAGCAACGCAGAGCGCGGCGGCGCTGAGCGAGGCGGCACAGGGCGCGGCAGAACAGAACGCAGTGAGCGTAGCACAGGACGAGGCAGAGCAGAACGCGGCGGTGAACGAGGTGGCGCAGGACGCGGCAGATCTGAACGTGGTGCAGAGCGCGGTGAGCGCAGTGGTGCAGGACGTGGTGAGCGTAGCACAGGACGCGGCAGACCAGAACGCGGCGGCGCTGAGCGTGGCAATCGCGGCGGTAAGAAAGTAGTAGTAAAAAAACGAGACAGAGACAGGGATTAAACCCCTATACTTCCACTTTAAAAGTTAAGCGTTGTATTGGAGAGGGACCGTATTTTAAAACGGCTTCGCGGTGGGCCAGAGTGGGGTAGCCCTTGTGTTTTTCGTAGCCGTATTGCGGATACAATTTTGCCATTTCGTTCATGTAGGTGTCGCGTTCGGTTTTCGCGAGTATCGATGCCGCCATTACTTCCGGGAATTTCGCGTCGGCTTTTACAATTGCGCTGCATTCTACCTCGATGTCCGGAACATGGAGACCATCAATTATCGCCTTTATGTTCGCGTATGTAAGAATTTTTTTCTCTACAGCTTTTTTCATCATCTCGTTAAAAGCTCGCTTCATCGCGAGAAGGCTTGCCTGCAAAATATTGATGCTGTCAATTTCTGTGTGTGACGCCCAGCCAACGCCCCACGCGATCGCTTCCACGCAAATTCTGCGCTGCAGTTCATCGCGGCGGGCAGGTGAAAGTTTTTTTGAATCTTTTAAAAGATACCTTGGGAATTCTTTATTTAAAATTACTGAAGCGGCGCAGACAGGGCCCGCGAGGGGTCCCCTGCCGGCTTCGTCGATTCCGCAGATAATTTTGCCTGATTTTTCGCCTGTGTTAGAAACTTCTTTAGTTGTGCGCAGTAATATCATTAAGAATCCTCTGTTAAAATACGCAGGGCTTCATGAAGGCTTGGGTCGCGAGAATAATAATTTTCTTTTAACTCGTCTTCCTTTAGCCCGATAAGTTCATGGCTCATATAATGGATCCATGTGGGCTCGTCATGAATAGAAGCTTCATGTTTTCTGCACCAGTAATCGGGCTGAATTGGAAGCTGCGCTTCCTTGTCCGGGAAATATTTATAATCATGCACTGCGATTTTTAAATCGTTGCGCGGGATTCCTTTTTCTAAAATTATATGCGCCAAATGGTTAATTGTTTTGCCTGAGTCAAAAATATCATCAACTAACAGAACCTTGTCTCCAACGCGAAGATAATCGGGTGAATATGTCCAGCCGTCAACTTTTACTCCTGATGCTTTAGCGACATCGGTATAAGAGCGGGCGACCACCGCCGCGTAGTAAACAGGGCGCGCGTTTTTGCGCACGATTTTAAAATACTCGCTTATGATATTGCCAAGGTAGGCGCCTCCGCGAAGAGACACATAAATCACATCCGGTATAAAACCATCTGTGTAAATGCGGCGGGCAAGTTTTATCGCGTTGTCGCGTACGGTGTCAAACTGCAGGAATTCTTTTTTCATTATTTAAGCCTCCTTTGCGAAGCAGGCGGCGCGCCGCGAAGAAAGCCAAAAAAACTTCCGCATAATCCGCCGATTATATGCGCGAAATGGGAAATATTATCCTGTTCAAAACTTGAAAAAACCTGGACTCCCATATATAAAATTAAAACCAAAATAAATGTAAGTGGAATTTCGCCGCGCGAAAAATTTGTAAACGAAGATAAAAGTATCATCATAAAAACAACGCCTGATGCCCCCATTAAGTAACTATTAAATAATAGAACATTTAAAATGCCTGTGACAAGGGCTGTTATAAGCATCATAATAAGCAGGGTTTGCGAGCCGTAATTTTCTTCCAGCATGGGACCTATAAGCAGTATTAGAGTAAAATTATTTATTAAATGAGACCAGTTCGCGTGTCCCATTATATGAGTAAAAATAGATACCCAATGATGCGGTGAACTCGCGCGGAAGCTGTCTTTGCCGGGAACCATGAACCAATCGTCAATAAGGTTTGGGAAAATAGCGCGGGAGAGCAGAAGAATTAACGCGCATAACAAAGTGAATGTAAGAACTGTAGGAGCGTTGTATCTTATTCTCATAAGGATAATTTAATCTCCACAGGGCAGTGATCCGATCCTTGCACTTCCGCTCTTATAATAGAAGATTTTACTTTTGGCAAAAATTCTTTATTTACGCAGGCGTAATCGATTCTCCACCCGACATTATTCGCGCGTGCGTTTGCTCTGTAAGACCACCAAGTGTATTGCGCTGTTTTTCCCGGATTAAAATGACGGAATGTATCAATGTTATTTTTTAAAAATGAATCCATCCACGCGCGTTCTTCGGGAAGGTAGCCAGCGCTCTTTTCGTTTTGTTTTGGATGCGCGAGATCTATCGGCGTGTGCGCGACGTTAAAATCACCACAGAGTAAAAAATGTTTTCCTTTTTTTACGATTGAATTGCAAAGTTTTAACATCGCGTCATTAAAGGCGAGCTTGTAATCCAGGCGCTTTCCCTCGTCCTGAGAGTTGGGGAAGTACGCGGCTATTAAAGTAAATTCTTTGTATTCGGCAACAAGGACTCGGCCTTCGTCGTCAAATTCGGCTTTGCCTAAAAAGCGCGTATCAAGGGGCTGCTTTTTGGTGTAAATGGCAACGCCCGAATAACCTTTTTTTTTGGCGCTTGCCCAAAGGGAAGTGTACTTGGTTCCCGGCGGATTGATAAAGGCGGGGGAAAGCTGACCGGGCTGTGCTTTAGTTTCGTTAAGGCAAATGATGTCCGGGTTTTCGTTTTTTAGCCAGTCAAAGAAGCCCTTTTTTTCTACCGCGCGTATGCCGTTAACGTTCCATGAAATTATCCGCATGGGTCATTATATCTTAAAACTTTAGTTTTATGCTAGAATTAGGCATGGCGAATGTGTTTGACTACTTAAAATGGAGGGGAGACCTCGATTTTAACACCGCTCCTTTTAATCCTGTTGACAACATTATTTTATCCCAGCTTAGTTACCTTACACTTGACGACATTGTTCCGCAGCTTAAGGACAAGAACGGGATTAGCGTTGAGCTTGCCGTAAGAATTTTTGACGAAAAATCAAAAGAGCCGGGTTTTGCTTTTACTTCGCAGTTTAAAGAAGACCCGGAATTAATCAGGGCTTTGAGCGCTTCCAAACGTTTTAGGAATTGTCAGCTTTTTGGCTACGAAAATAATATTAATAAAGATTTGGAAAAACAATTTTCCGCTCTTTGCGTTTATACCGGAGATAATCATTGCTTTATCGCTTTCCGCGGAACTGACGTTTCTCTTGTAGGATGGAAAGAAGATTTTAATATGAGTTTTTTGGATGTTATTCCTTCTCAGCTTGAAGCTGTAAATTATCTGGAAAAGATGGCGCCATTTATCGCTGGTAATTTACGCATTGGCGGACATTCAAAGGGAGGGAACCTTGCCGTTTACGCGGCATCTCAGTGTGATAAAAAAATTCAACACAGAATAAAAGCCGTTTACAGTAATGACGCTCCGGGTTTTAATAAAAAAATTACCGCAAGCGCGGGTTTAGAAGCGATAAGACACATAATACATTCTTATGTGCCGCAGGCTTCGGTTATTGGAATGCTGATGGAGCATGGTTTTGATTCGCGCGTTGTAAAAAGCAGCGAAAACGGAATAATGCAGCACAATTTGTATTCTTGGGAAGTGACGCGAAACGATTTAGTAGGCGCGGAAAAAACTACAACGGGAAGCCGTTTTATCAATAATACTCTGCGCGAATGGCTTAGCGCCCAGGATTACGACCAGCGTGAAATGTTTATAGAAACATTATATCATGTTCTAAATGACGCGGATGTTAAATCGGTTCATGATTTTGAAAAAAACTGGATTTCTTCCGCGGGGAAGGTATTAAAATCATTTTCGCATATTGATGAAGAAACAAAAAAAATAATAACTAAATCTTTATTCGGGCTTTTAAATTCCGCAAGAAATAATCTTGATATTTTTTCACATTAAAGGAGCGAACACGCGCAGTATTTCCGGAACTATTTTTTGGAAGGCGTTGCTCGCGCAATCTTTAAGAGTAATTTCCTGTGACATGGGCAGAGTGTTTAAAAAATCTTCTTTAACGGCTTTTATTGTTTCGCTAGCGTAAATTATAACGCCGCACTCAAAGTGAAGATAAAGGCTGCGGAAATCCAGGTTAGTCGTTCCTACTGTGGCGATATTGTCGTCAGATACAAATGTTTTACCATGATTAAAACCGTAAGTATATTCATAAACTTTTACGCCGGCTTGAATGAGGCGGCGGTAATATGAGCGGGATGTTATCGCCACTATCCATTTATCCCAGCGGTGAGGAGTAATTACGCGCACATCAACGCCGCTTTTCGCGGCGAGTGTTAAAGCGGACAAAACATTGTCGTCTACAATAAGGTAGGGCGTATTTATATACAAATAATTCTTTGCCTGATTTATTATTTGAATGTAAACATGCTCGCCGACATTTTCCTTGTCTATGGGGCTGTCGGCATAAGGCTGAACATAGCCATGTGCTTCGTATCCTTCGGCTACGCCTTCTTCCGTGTGTTCTATAATATTATCGTTCCATGGATAAAAAGAATTAAAGTCATCTTTATCTTTTGTGTCCTTATTACTTAAGTTCCACATTTGTAAAAAAATAATTGTTAAAGACCACGCGCCGTCTCCTTCTATCATGATGGCAGTGTCTTTCCAGTGTCCAAAGCGTTCAACGGCGTTTATATACTCATCGCCGATGTTAAGCCCGCCTGTGAACGCGACCTTACCATCAATAGAAATTATTTTTCTGTGGTCGCGATTGTTTTGCAATGAAGAAACGATAGGCCTGAATTTATTAAACACATAAGATTTTATTCCCTTAGATTTGAGTAAATTTGTAAAATTGGAAGGGAGCGTAAAAAAACAGCCCATGTCGTCGTACATTATGCGCACATCAAGACCCATAGCGGCTTTTCTTTCCAGTATTGTTAAAATAGAATTGAGCATAAGCCCTTCTTTTAAAATAAAAAACTCTAAGAAGATATAACGCTGCGCCTTTTCCAGTTCTTCCAATACTCTGTAAAAATAAGATTCTCCGGACGGGAAATATTCCTGCCTTGTGTTCGCGTAAACCGGGTAGCCGGCATATTCCTGAAGATAGTGAGCCTGTGTTTTAAAATTGGGATAATTTTCTATTAATTCATCCAGGCGGTTTCCAGGCAGATAAAAAGATTCGCGGCTTAACGATATATTACCAAAAAGCGCTTTTCTGATTTTCTTTGGGTTAGACCAAATGTTGAGCATAATATAAAGAATGCCGCCAAAGACAGGGAATAGAAGGATAATAAAAATCCATGTTAATTTAAAACCCGGTTTTTCGTGTTTGTTAATTATGAAAATACTGACGACTATACTTAGGATAGTAAGAATAATATAAGAGAAATCCAAATATATTCCTGTTCCCGCGATAAGGAGTATAAAAATAAATATTTGCGCGAGAAGGGACAGTATTACAAGCACCCTTCTTCTAAAGATAAATTTAAATTTATTTTTAAGCTTTTTTTTGCCCATCTATATCTAATATACTAATGTTTTATGAAAATCTCAATAAAAAAAGCTTGTTTTATGGTTTAAGCGGGCCATAGACCCGCGCCCTGACGCAGAACTATTATTTCTTCGCCGCATAAATCTAAAATTGTCGAGAAAATACGCTCTCTTTCTTCGCCGCTGTCAAGAATCAAAGAGAGTTCCTCAATTTCTTCGAGTTCCCAGCCGCTTTCAAAAAGCTCATCCTCGGGGATTGGCGGCAATTCTGTGGAGGATGTTCCTTCATCGTTATCATAATAAGAAAATGAATCGTCACTGCCTCGCGGGATACCAATCATGCTTTTTTTCGCGGTTATCGAATAGAGCGGATGATTCAAAGTTTCTATAAGGCGGATGGGAACGGTATAATCCGGAATGCGAACACCAAGCTCTTTGCGTTTAATGTCAAGAAATTTTTCTGTAGCGGCTAAAGTTTTTAAAATGAAGACATAAGGACCCGGACACAAGCGGTTTATCAGCCTAAAGCGGCTGTTGTCTACGCTGCACATTTCTCCGAATTGGGAAATGCTTGAGCACAGCAGGGTAAAATGTCTTTCGTCCCTTTCGCCGGAGAGCTTTCGCAGTTTCTTAACCGCTTCCTTTGAATTAATTGAGCAGACTATACTCCAGCTTGTATCGGTTGGCAGAGCGACAAGCGCGCCGTTTTCTAAAAGCTGCGCCGTTTTTTTAATTATTCTTTCGTCAATATTTGAGGGGACTATATACTCTGTCATTTAAAACCTCAGGGAACCCACATCAATTTATCCGGCTCAGATTCTTTTAAAAAAATATTCTCGTAACGGCCTGAGTTTTTTAAATTTTCCTTTTCCGGGAAATATGTCTGCATAAAAAACCAGACAATGTCGGACATTATATTCGCGGAATCTGTCGGCGCGTACCTGTACCAAATTTCTTTTTCTTCCAGGATTTTTCGCGTTTTTTCGTCATTCTTGCAAAGCTCGGGGTCTGTAATGCGCCTGATTTCACTGCGAAGCCCGCCGTAATTTGTCTGCCCGACAATCATCAGGCGCAGGCGTTGTTTATCGTCCATCCAGTAAATTTCAAAAATACCGGCTAGAGAAGGTACTTTAGAGATAATGTCATAACGATCCGCCTTTGAAAGTGGTGACCATTGGACAAAATAGTAAATATCGTCATCTTTTTCGGCCGCTGTAATACCGCATTTCATAGCTTACTTTAACATACATATATAACATTTTCTATACAAAAATAATATTGATTGTATGAAAAACAATACACTTGGGTGGAAGACACGATTCCCGCGATAGTTGGCAATTTTAGCTAAGTCTATATGCTATATAGATTTAGCCTTATTTTTTAAATTTTTGAAGGAACTTGGCACGAATTCTGCTATATTATTTACATCAATTCTATGAGGGAGACTTTTATGCAAAAGAAATCGTTTAAGACCACCAATGATTTGCTTGAGACTTATTTTAAGCAGATAAAAGTGTTTCCTCTTTTAACTTTTGATGAAGAACTTACTTTGTCAAAAAAAATACATGAGGGAAACACTGCCGCTTTACATAAGCTTATTAATTCGAATTTACGGCTTGTTGTAAAAATCGCGGGAATGTTCAACGTGTCCGGCATCCCGATTTTAGATATGATTCAAGAAGGTAATATTGGATTGATGCATGCCGCGGAGAAATATGATTTTAACAAGAATGTGCGTTTTTGCACTTACGCGAGTTTTTGGATTCGTCAATTTATAAGCCGATATGTATCCAACAGACGCCGTCTTGTCCGCCTTCCTCAAAGGAAGGAAGAAACCTTGCGCAAAATTCAGCGCACCTACCATTTTCTTTGCCAAAACCTTATGCATCAGCCGAATAATTTTGACATCGCTAAGGAACTTGGAATCCCTGTAAAGGATGTTGACGCTTTTACCAATTTTAACGCCGAGTTTTTAATGTATGAGCAAAACATGAATGAAGAAGCGGTTAACGCCGTGGATGTTCATGAAGATTACACCTACAGTCCCGAGCGGGATTTTATGAAACAGGCGGAACGCGAAGATACTTTATTTATTCTTAACAAGTTAAAAGACAGAGAAAAACGAGTATTAAGTTATCGGTATCAGTTAGACGGCTGTGAGCATCATACATTAAGAGAAATTGGAGATAAGTTCGATATTTCTCCCGAAACTGTGCGGCAGATCGAAAAAAGAGCGCTGCGAAAAGTACGCCTTCACGCTAAAGAGCTTAAAGAAAGTTTATACGTTCAGGCAATCTGATAATTAAGCGGACTCTGCTGCTGACAATGTTCCTTAAAATCATTATAATTACCCAATGATAAATAAAGACGCGCTGGTTATCTATAAAGGGAAAGCGGCGCTAGTAAATGAAATAATTGATGGTAAATATTCTATTTCTCCCAAAGACGGCGAACAGGTAAAAGTTCGCGATAAAGATATTGAACTGCTTCATCCCGGTCCTGTAAAAAATTTTAGCGCGCTTGACGCTTGTAATCCTTTTAGCCCGGCGGTTAAAGAAAGCTGGGAATTGCTTCTGGAAGAAGAAAACACAAATTTAAACGTAAAAGAACTAGCGGGTTTTATTTACAGTGAATATACGCCTTCTTCCGCTTACGCTGTTTATTGTCTGCTTTGCGACGGTCTTTATTTTACAGGTACAATCGAGTCTATTAAACCGCGTAACAGGGATGAACTCGCGGCGGAAAATAATAAAAGAAACGAAAAGCAGCGCGAGGCCGGTGAGCGTAATTTATTTTTGGAGCAAATTAAAATATGCGTAAAAAAATCAGCTAACGGAAGCGAAGCGAGCCTGCCTGCCGATTTGTTAAGCAAGTGGGCGCCTTTTTTCCAGGATATCGAGGCTTTAGCTTACGGTAAATCCGCGAAAAGCCGCACAATGAGGGAGCTTGAGCTTGGCGAAACGCCCGAAGACGCGCATTATGTGCTGTTAAAAACCGGTTTTTGGACAGGGATGATTAATCCTCATCCAAGCCGTTATGGTTTATCTTTAAACAGCGCGAATATAAATTTAGAGCCAGCGTCTTCATTGCCGGAAGAGCGAAAAAATCTCTGCCATCTCGCGGCTTTCGCGATTGACAGCCCCTGGAGCAGCGATCCTGACGACGCTGTTTCCATAGAGAAAAGTGATGGCGCCGCGATTTTATATGTTCATGTCGCGGACCCGGCTTCTTCCATACCTTTTGACAGCCCCGCTGAAAAAGAAGCAAGGGATAGGGGAACGACCCTTTACCTTCCGGAAGGGACTGTGCGTATGTTAGCTGAAAACGCTATAGAAATGTTCGGGCTTGGGTTAAAAGAAGAATCGCCCGCGCTTACATTTAAAATAAAAATAGATACGCGGGACGGCACTGTAAAAGAGACGGAAATATTTCCTTCTGTTGTCAGGGTGCGCCGCGTTACATACGAAGAAGCGGACAGGCTGATGGAAAATGGGGAAGAGGGAGCTGTGTTACGCGACCTTTACGATTTAGCAAAAAAAATAAACGAGCGCAGAAGGGTGCATGGAGCTGTGAATATTGAGCTTCCGGATGTCCGCGTTTTTTTTGAGAAAAATAAGGTTTGTATAGACCCAATCCCGGAATATCGCAGCTCATTTTTGGTAAAAGAATGTATGATAGCGGCGGGAGAGAGCGCCGGTAACTGGGCGGCGTCAGGGGGTTTGAGTTTCCCTTACATCAGTCAGGAAGTTGAACTGCAAAGCGATCATTCAAAAACGGCAATGTCAGGCATTGCAGGGGCTATTCAACTGCGCAAGTGTATGAGACCCCGCGTTCTTTCTGTTAAACCGGGGAGGCATCAGGGGCTTGGTTTGGATACTTATACTCAGGTTACAAGCCCGCTTCGCCGTTACACCGATTTACTCGCGCACATTCAGATACGGGCGTTTTTGCGGGGTGAGGGAATTTTAAGCGCGGATGAAATTTCCGCGCGGCTTGGTTTTTGCGAAGCGGGCTCTGCCGCTGCTGTTCACGCGGAGAGATCTTCCAATAATCACTGGAAAATGGTTTATCTTTCGGAAAAAGAAAAAGATACTCAATGGGACGCGATTACTCTGGAAGAAAAAGGCAACAGAATGTCTGTATTAATTCCAAACCTCGCGTTAGAAACGCTTGTTGTTACGCAAAATTGTAATTTACCAAACAAAAAAATAAAATTATGTATAAAATCTGTTAATATTCCAAAAGGCGAAGCAGTATTTACACATAACGCATAAAACCCGCCGTTAGCCGCAATTTTTCTTGACTGTTTTATATTCAGGTAATATTATTGTGTTATGATAAAACCGAAGATATTATCGGGCATTAGAAGCCGGACTACTATCTACATGATTATTCCGGTAATAATCAGTCTATGTGTCGTTTGTAGTATTTTGTTTTATTCTTTGTTTAATTCGTATCAAAATACAGCGAAAGCCGAGTTCCAGCAGATAGTTATGAAGCATACTGGGACATTCGAAAAAATCATTAACGGCGCTATGGATTATCTCTCTGTAGCTGTAAACATAATAGAATTTAGAACAATTGGAGAAAAACCAGACAGAGAAGCCTTGTTTAAGGTAATATCCGGCATAATGAGCTGCTATGAATATGTTCACAGTTCCAGAATTTATTTTGAAAAAAATATGTACGACGGTTTAGATGAGTATTATAAAGGAACACAGTTTGGTTCTTATAATTCCGGAAGAATTAACTATTTATATTATAAAACAAACGGCGTAATTAAAACGCGGTTAAAACCTCCGGAAGATGACGATGAAGATTTCTTTATGCCAATCTATAACAAGGTAAAGGAATTAAACGCGCCATATTTTACAGAGCCTGTTAATAAAAACATAGAAGGCGAAAATATTTTAATGTGTATTATGGTGTTTCCTATAAGAAACCAGTTCAATGAATTTATTGGAGTTGTTACCGCTGATGTTTCAATTGGAGATCTTTACACGCAGCTAAGAAATGAAAAAATATATCAAACAGGCACATTAATTGTAGAAGATGATTATAACATGGTAATTTACAGTTCCAGATATAATGATATAGGAAAAACGCGGGTGGAAGCCGGGATTGCGTATCAATTGCCAAGGTTTAACGTTTTGTTTACTTCTTTTATTGGCAGAGCTTTTAATAATGACGATGAAGAAATGCTGGTTGTGCTTAAAACTATTTCTATAGAAGGGCTCAACAGGCGTTTTTATTACGCCATAGCGTGTCCTGTCAGCGAGATAAATGAAAAGGGTTTGAGGCTATTGATAATTGTTATTCCTTTAATTCTTGTTGTAATAGTTCTTATTACGCTTTATCTTTATTTTTTAATCGGGAAATTGACGCAGCCAATACGGGATATAAGAGAGAGCGCTGAAAAAATCGGCATGGGCGATTACAGCGCGAGGATTAAAGGCAAATATAAAGACGAATATATAATATTAAAAAATACTTTTAACTCCATGGCAAAAGAGATTGAGGCGCACGCTGATGAATCTCAAAAAACGCTTCGTATACTTCGCAATATTTTAAACGGCATAGACGCTAATGTTTATGTAACAGTTCCCGATACCGGCGAATTGCTCTTTGTTAACGACCCTATGAAGAAACTTTTCCATTTAAGCGGAGATGAAGGTCTTGGTAAATATTGTTATGAGTTATTCAGGTTTAATCAGGATAAAATGTGTCCTTTTTGTCCGTGTTATGAGCTTAATTTACATAACGAAAAAATTATTTCCTGGGAAGAGCATATTAAAGAAACAGGAATGGATATCCGTCATACAGACTGCCTAATTGAGTGGATAGACGGGAATAAGGCTCATTTACAGTGTTCTGTTGATGTTACGGATGTTAAACGCATTACAAGGGAAGCGCAGGAAATGGCGCGTAAGAAAGAGCAGGCGGAAGAAACTTCGCGCATGAAGTCTGTCTTCCTTGCCAGCATGAGCCACGAAATTAGAACGCCGATGCATGGAATAATCGGCTTTACAGAACTTGCTCTTGACGATGATATAAAACCAAATACAAAAAATTATTTATCAAAAATAAAAACAAGCGCGGAAAGCCTTTTAATGATAATAAATGATATTCTTGACGTGTCAAAAATTGAAGCGGGGAAAATTGATCTTGAAAGAATCCCCTTTAATATAGGCGATGTATTTAAAGTCTGCCGCATGATTTCTTCGCCAAAAGCGCGCGAAAAAAATCTTTCGCTCTTTTGCTATGCCGAACCTTCTGTGGGAAGGCTGCTTGTGGGCGACCCTACAAGACTGCGTCAGGCGCTTTTAAATCTTTTATCCAACGCTATTAAATTTACAAATAACGGAATGATAAAACTTCTTGCCGCTATAACAGAAACTAACGAAAACTGCGTAACAATGTATTTTGAGGTAAGAGATTCAGGCATTGGCATGACAGAAGAGCAAATTGAAAGAATTTTCCAGCCCTTTATGCAGGCTGATTACAGCACCACGCGAAAATACGGAGGTACGGGTTTAGGTCTTACAATTACAAAGACCCTTATAGAACTTATGGGCGGGAAGCTCAATGTAGAGAGCACCTACGGTCTTGGAAGCAAGTTCAGCTTTGAAATTAAATTTGAAACAATGGTTTCCAATTTACCTATTCCCCTCGCGGAAAGCAAGGCGGACGAAAAACCGATATTTGACGGCGAAGTGCTTGTATGTGAAGATAATATGCTTAATCAAAGTGTTATTTGCGACCATCTTAGCAAGGTTGGTTTAAAAACCGTAATCGCGAAAAATGGATTAAAAGGCGTAGAAAAAGCCGAAGAAAGAATTAAAAATGGCAAGCCATTTGATTTAATTTTTATGGATATACATATGCCCGAGATGGACGGGCTGGAAGCGGCAAAAGAAATTATCAAATTGGGAAGCAAGACTCCTATTGTAGCTTTAACCGCTAATATTATGAATGACGCTAAAGAGCAATATTTTGAATCCGGAATGAGCGATTGTCTTTCTAAACCTTTCGCCGCTAATGAATTATGGGCTTGCCTTCTTAAGTATATAACGCCTGTTAAAATGATTACCCTGGAAAGTGATAAAGAAGAAACGCAGGAGGAGGAGAGACGCATTGAGCTTTTAATCGCTTTTGTTAAGAGTAATCAAACCACGATGGAAGATATAATTAACGCTCTTGAGATTGGTGATTTAAAACTCGCGCACAGGCTTGTTCACACATTAAAAAGCGTAGCCGGCATAGTAGGGCAGGATGCCCTTGTAGAAGCCGCGCAAAATGTAGAGATGACTCTCGCAATCGGCAAAGTAAAGTATTTGGATACCCATCTTAATATTCTGGAACATGAATTTAATTTAGCGTTATCTGAACTTTCGCTTTTTATTGGAAATTTTGAAAAAGAGAATATTAAACCTGTTGAAGCTATGGATAGGATTAACGCGCTTTTGCTTCTGGAAAAACTGGATAAACTTTTAGAAGGCAATAATTTTGACAGCCTTGATTATATTGGAGAATTACGCGCGATTGAAGGAACAGGGGAGTTGTCTTCTCAGATAGAAAACATGAATTTTAAAGAGGCAAGAGAATCTCTGACTATAATCAGGCATAATTTGGAGAATCAAAATGAATAAATTAAAGAAGATATTAATTGTAGATGACGAAAAAATTAATATTATGTCTTTGGCTTATTCATTAAGGCCCGACTATGATATTATTGTCGCTATAGACGGAGTTACAGCTATAGAGGTTGCTCAAAAACATATTCCTGATATTATTCTGCTTGATATTATAATGCCCGAGATGAACGGCTTTGACGTGATTGTCAAATTAAAGGAATCTGAAATTACAAAAAATATTCCCGTAATATTTGTTACCGGTATAAGAAAACCGGAAGATGAGAAAAAAGGATATTCATTGGGCGCTGTTGATTACATTGTAAAACCTTATGATGCCGCTGTTATAAGAAAAAAGATAGAGTCTTGTATTAAGACTCCTTAAAAAAGGACAATGCTCTGAATGAATAACGCGAAGAAAAACAGCGTACTTATTGCAGATAACGAAGAATTAAATTTAATAATTTTAGACAATATATTGAGTCCTTTTTATACAGTTTACAAGGCGTTTAATGGCTTTTTTACGATTAAAATGGCAAGTAATAACCTGCCGGATCTTATTTTAATGGACATAGATATGCCAGACATGATTGGTTTTGACGTGTTAAAAGTTCTTAAGGCCCAGGAGAGCACGCGAAATATACCGGTTATTTTTATTACAGATACAGAAAGCATAGAAGACGAGGAAAAAGGACTCGCTCTTGAAGCGTCCGATTTTATTTATAAACCCCTGCGTTCTAAAATAATAAGATCCAGGGTTCGTAACCAAATTCAAATAATTAATCAATTCCGCGAGCTTGCGGAACTTCATAAAGATTTGGAAGACGCTGTTAAGGCGGCGGAAAAAGCAAATAAGGCAAAATCCGCTTTTCTCGCCAAGATGAGCCATGAAATAAGAACGCCGCTTAACGCTGTCTTGGGCATATCGGAAATTCAACTGCATGATAATTCTCTTAGTAATGATATAAAAGAAGCGTTCAGCAAGATTTATAATTCAGGGGATCTTCTCCTTGGTATTATAAATGACATTCTTGATATGTCAAAAATTGAAACAGGCAAACTTGAGTTAACTTTATCGCGTTATGATGTATATAATATGATTAATGATACTGTTAATTTGAATATAGTCAGGTACAGAGATAAACCTATTAGCTTTATTTTAAACGCAGACGAAAATATTCCATCGTTTTTAATAGGTGATAAAATAAGAATTAAACAAATACTTAATAATATTTTATCTAATGCGTTTAAATATACAAAAAAAGGCGAAATTGAGCTGTCTGTAAAAGCTGAAGAAGCGAATGATTGCGTAACGCTCATCTTTTATATACGCGATACAGGGCAGGGGATGAAAAAAGATCAGATAGAAAAACTGTTTGACGAATATTCGCGTTTTAATCAGGAAGCGAATAAAATGATAGAAGGTGTAGGTCTTGGCATGAGTATTACAAAATCGCTTGTAAATTTAATGGATGGCGATATTCATGTAGAGAGCGAAGCCGAAAAGGGTTCTGTTTTTACAATTTGTCTGCCTCAAAAGAGCGTAAGCGCTTCGCCGATTGGAAAAGAAGCGGCGCAAAGATTGTGCCGGTTTAGGGTTCAAAATACGCAGCAAAAACAGAGGCAGAGCATTGGGTACGAGACGTGTAATAAAAAAGTTTTAATTGTAGATGATAATGAAACAAACATATATGTAGTGCGGAAAATGTTGTCGTTTTACAAGTTACAGATAGAGACAGCGGTGAGCGGTTTTGAATCTATAGAAAAAGTAAAAGAAAATAAATATGACATTGTGTTTATGGATCACATGATGCCGGAAATGGACGGAATTGAAGCGGTTAAGGAAATAAGAAAACTTGGAAGAGAGTATGAGAAGATGCCGATTATCGCTTTAAGCGCTAACGCAGTATCCGGCATGAAGGAAATGTTTTTAGAAAACAGGTTTAATGGTTTTCTTTCCAAACCAATAATAATAAAAGAACTGGATGAGATTCTTAATAAATTTTTATTCGATGTTAAAGCAGCGGATTGAATGTCCTTCTTTAATTTTATTCAAAACGGGGTGTTCGTTATAACATTTTTCTGTCGCCTTTGGGCACCTTGGCGCGAAAGAGCAAAATGTATTACCGAAGAGTTCAGTTTTGCTTCCTTCTTCTTTGTGCCTTTGTGCCTTAGCGTGATCCTCTTCTCTGTCCAATGTTCCGGCGGCGGAAGAAAATAAAAGTTTTGTATATGGGTGCAAGCCTTCGCTGTACAAGTCCGCCGCGGGAGCTTCTTCCATAAGCTCACCCTTGTACATTACGCCGATTCTGTCACAAAAATAACAGGCGACTTTTAAATCATGCGCTATAAAAAGAAAGGACATTCCTCTCCTTTCGCGGATGTCGTGTAACAAGTTTAAAATCTGTCCCTGAATACTAACGTCAAGGGCGGACACAACTTCATCGCAGATTAAAACCTGCGGTTCCATTAAAAGAGCGCGCGCTATAGAAATCCTTTGGCGCTGCCCGCCCGAAAATTCGGAGGGACGCTTTTCCAGGTCCGCCGCCTGCAAGCCAACCTCTTCCAATATCGCCGCGGCTTTCTCGCGTAACTGCTTTTCGTTTATGCCCTTGCGTTTTAAGGGGCGGCGGCATCCTGAAACTAAAACTTCGTATACGCTCATCCTTGGATTTAAAGATCTCGCGGGGTCCTGGAAAACATAGCGCACTTTTTCGCGGTAGGATAAAAGCGCGTCTTTTTTTAATAGTGCGACAGAAACAGAAGTATGGCCGGATGATTCGCCGCTTACCGCATCGCCTGAGTTAAATAAAATTTCGCCTGAGTCAGCTTCATACATTCGTACAAGGAGGCGGGCTGTTGTGGTTTTACCGCAGCCCGATTCGCCTACAAGACCATAAGATTCATTTTTACCAATAGAAAAGGAAATATCGTTTACAGCGTTTATAAAACGACCGAAGCGGGCAAAGAAGCCCGCCTCGAGGTTAAAACGCTTATACAAACGCGAAACAGTTAAAACAGACAATTATTCAAAACCCAGGTCTTTCATGGTTCTAAGTATCATCGCTCTTTCCTGACTTGTATATTTCGCGTTGTCTTTCATGGCAACAAGAAGTTTTCTTACATCTTCGGATTTAGTCCCTGTTAAACTCAGGCAGGGAAGTATCCATGTAAACATCTTTCGTTCCTTATTTGTCCAGACACTCTTTGATCTTCTGTCCTCTATTTGGCTTAAGAATTTATAAAGAAGAGCAACCGCCTGGTCTGTTTTTAAAGCTCCCAGGGCATTTAAAGTATGCATAATTTCATCTTCATCAACATCATTACTCTCAAAGTTAACTTTATATGATCTTTCAAGATCAAGGTAAACGGAATCTGAAGCAACGCCGCAGCGTCTGATCATCTGAATAGCGTCTTTCCGCAGTTCCCTCATGATTTTTGAGTAATTTCTGTTTTGTGTTTTATAAGCATGACCTACTTCCAGAGCGGCGGCGGCAACCTTCGCCCTGGATTCATCGGGCATTTTTGTGTTTTTCTTCATTTCGTCAAAAGCCCTTTGCTTTACTTCCGGTTCGCTGTCATCCATACGAATAATAAAGGCTATTTCATCACTGGGGTCGTCTACAATGTTAGGCAGCGCCGCTATCGCGAGGTCTTTTACAACCTTATCGTACCAGGCTCTCGGAACAGAAGCGAAGAAAACAGACCTGTAACCCCTTATATCTTTTAAAGCTTCAAGGGCTTCGATGCATCCCATGACACCCTGCTGAACTCTGCGTCTTGCCGGGTTATTGCTGCCGGCTAAAGGAACTTGCCTGTTGTAATCATGCAGCCTCTTCGCGATCTTCTCTACATGATCCTTGGCATCTACCTGTCCAAGCGCGTAAAGGGCGGCTCGCATCGCGTGTCCTTCCTGAGCATTTCCGTCCGTATCCACCAAGTTTACCGCGGACCATAAATCTGTCTGAGCGGCGGTGACTTTCGCTTTTCCGAGCCCATCAGAGACGATAACAACAGACGATTCCAATGCTCTTTGCTCGGCATTTCTTCGCTCGGTTGTCACTTTGGTTATATCAGGAGCTCTTAACAGGAGAAGTTTAAGAGCTTCGTGGTAAAACTCACCGGTTCCAACATCTCTTTCTTTGACTGTCTGCAGAATATTCAATCTCTGCTCAAAAGAGCTCTCGGCTTCTTTATACCGTTCAGAATAAAATAGCAATTCCTGACCAAAGGCTGCCATTCCGATTAATAACACTACAATAAATAATAAAATACGTTTCATAAAGTCTAATATATAGTAAAAATACAAGAAAATCAAGCCTAAACCCTCCTATACCTTGTATCTGTCGGCGATTATGGGTATTCTGAAGCATGCTTGAAAAATTCTTCAAGGCGCTCTTTGGTTCTCAGCATGAAAGAGACGTAAAAGCCCTTCAGCCTATACTGCATAAAGTTAACGAAAAAGAAAGTTGGGCTAAGGCCCTTGCAATAGAGGAATTCCCCCTTTTTACAGAGCAATTCCGCGAACGCCATAAAAAAGGCGAAAGTCTGGACAGCATTTTGCCCGAGGCTTTTGCCCTGGCGAGGGAAGCCGCATGGCGTATTCTTGGCGAGCGCCCTTACGACGTGCAGATTTTGGGCGGTATCGTTTTGCATCAGGGTAAAATCGTCGAAATGAAAACAGGCGAAGGCAAGACTTTGATGTCTGTCGCCGCCGCCTACCTTAACGCCATTCCCGGAAACGGTATCCATGTTGTTACCGTAAATGACTATCTCGCGAGCCGCGATGCCGCGTGGATGAGGCCGATATTTACATGCCTTGGGCTGACTGTCGGCACAATTCTTTCAAATATGGACAACGCGCAGCGCAAGGAAAATTACGCCTGCGATATTACCTACGGCACGAACAACGAGTTTGGCTTTGATTATCTTCGCGATAATATGCACCGTGATACAGAAAGCCGCGTTCAGCGCTCCCATAATTTTTGTGTTGTAGACGAAATCGATTCTATATTGATTGACGAGGCGCGCACTCCCTTAATTATTTCGGGCGCCGCCGAAGACGATACTTTTAGATTTGCCGAGGTTGATAAACTTTTGGGCAGTTTAAAAGAAGTGCAGAAAAAAGAAAACGGCGAGTACCCCGATGAAACGCGCGGCGAAGAAGTAATCGGCGATTATAAGATAAACGAAAAAAATAAAAGTATTTCTTTTAGCAATCAGGGGCAGATAACTATCGAGGAAATTCTTCAAAAGCGAAATTTAATTAAGGGCGCGATAGTAGACGAAGAAAACTTTGAGTACATTCATTATTTTACTCAGGCGTTACGCGCCCATAAACTTTTTCATATTGATGTTGATTATGTTGTGGAAGACGGTCAGGTTCAGATTGTCGATGAATTTACAGGACGCATTCTGCACGGCAGACGCTATTCAGACGGGCTTCATCAGGCGATAGAAGCCAAGGAACGCATTAAAATCGCGCAGCGCAACAGAACCTTGGCTACAATTACTTTCCAAAATTATTTTAGATTATACAAAAAAATATCCGGTATGACGGGAACCGCCGATACCGAAGCTGTAGAGTTCCACAAGATTTACAAACTTGAGGTTGTTGTTATTCCAACTAATGTTCCTGTCGCGCGCAAGGATGAACACGATCTTGTTTATTTAAACGAAGCTGATAAATTCAAAGCGTTATGCGATGAAATTGCCGAGGCGAATAAACTTGGTCAGCCCATGCTCGTGGGTACTGTCTCAATCGAAAAATCGGAAAAAGTTTCCGCGCTTCTAACGCGCCGGGGCGTACGCCACGAAGTGTTAAACGCTAAAAACCACGCGCGAGAAGCGCTGATTATCGCCGAAGCGGGAGCGAAGGGCTCCGTTACAATCGCGACTAACATGGCAGGGCGCGGCACGGACATTAAACTTGGCGGAAACCCGGAACACCGCGCGCGCCGCAGAGCCGGAACAAACGCGACAGAAGAGCAGTATCAGGCAATCTTTAAAGAAGAATACGAAAAATGGAAAAATGATTACGAAGAAGTAAAAACGCTCGGCGGACTTTACGTTATCGGCACAGAACGCCACGAAAGCCGGCGTATCGATAATCAGCTTAGAGGAAGATCGGGGCGGCAGGGAGACCCGGGAAAAAGTAAATTCTTTATTTCCATGGATGATGAGCTTATGCGTCTCTTTGGCGGCGAAAAAATGAAAAATATAATGACAAGGATTGGAATGCCAACAGGCGAAGCGATTTATCATCCAATGCTTAACAAGAGCATAGAGAACGCGCAAAAGAAGGTAGAGGAGCGCAACTTTGAAATTCGTAAACATCTTTTGGAATACGATGATGTTTTAAACCAGCAGAGAAAATTTATTTACGAACAGCGCGACGCTATTCTTGTTGATAAGGATTTAAAGAAACGGGTAAACGACGCGACAGAAGATATAGTTTGCGATTATATTGACGCGTATAATCAGGCGTACAGAAGTGATGTAAATGACGCGGTTAATGAATTAACAGAAAATTTAAAAAACAAATTCGGGTATCAGGTGAACCTTGATTCTGACAGCAAGGAATCCAAGAATTCCGAGCTTTTGGAAAAGCGCGTAATCGCGGACATGGAAAAGGATTTACTGGAAAAAGAATCGCTTATAGGCCCTGAATATTTAAATTTGTTTATACGCGATAATTATCTTAACACTATAGACCGCAAATGGCTTGACCATCTGGAAAACATGGAAGCCCTGCGCGAAGCTGTTTACCTTCGCCATTACGCGCAAAAAAATCCTTTAACTGAATACAAGGTAGAAGGTTTCCAAATCTTCGATAAAATGATCGAGGAGATAAGACAGGAAATATCTTCGCGCCTTCATTTAATACGCATACAAATACAGGAAGGGGGACCGCGCCGTCCTGTGAGCCGCTCGATTGGAGCCGCGGCTAACGCGAGCCACTCAAGCATGGGCTCATTTGACAGAGGCTCTTTAGGCGCGCAGCAGCAAAGTTCCAATGCAGGGGCTGCGATGCAGAGGGCAAGTAAGCCGGAAGGCGCGACTGTAGTGCGCAGCCAGCCGAAGGTAGGCAGAAACGACCCTTGCCCCTGCGGCAGCGGGAAGAAGTATAAGCATTGTCACGGCAAATAGCTTGAGAGAAAGTTCACACGAAGGCACGGAGGATTTGGATCTAGGTATTAAATTAATCTGGATTTTTTTAATAGAAAAGAGATATATTTATAATAGTTTTATATAAAAGGGAGAGGTGAGGATATGAAGAAATATTTATCTTTAATTTTAGTTGTTGTGTTTGCGTTAATGGCATTTTCATGCGGAGATTTTTTTGAATCCGTTTCGGGTGGTAAAAGTTTCTGGGCTTTGGATTATACAAAAAGTCCGGTTCAGTCATATCGCGTAAGCGCCGAGCTGCTCGCGAGTAATGAGTTATGCGAAGTATGGGTAGAAAAAGGAAGCGGTGTCAGCGAACAACAGGCAAAGAGTGTAGCGAATGAATACAAAAATGCTGTCTATGTAAAGATGATGAAATTTTTTGGATGGGAAGTGTTGGAAAATGGAACCAGGTATAATGTTATGGATATTGCCGACATGATGGGAGACGGAAACGGAAAATTAAACATTCTGCTTTTAGATATAAAAGACGGGTATAAAAAAGGCGTTAACGATTCTTACGTTGCCGGATATTTTTACGCGTATAATTTTTTTGATGTAGAGGAATCTAATGTAAGCGATATGATCTATATGGACACTTATCCATCCAGTGTAGGAGCAGATGAGTTTTACAGTACTCTAGCGCATGAAATGCAGCATCTTATTAATTTTATTACAACAGCCATGTTTAGATCTGAAGTAAACGAAAATAACGAAATAATAGATTTATTTCTTATGGATACATGGATAGACGAAGGGCTTTCGGCGGCAGCCGAGTGGGTTTATTTGGGGAAACCGGATGAGTCTCGTATAAGGTGGTATAACGAAGACAGAACAGGTTTTATATCAAAAGGTGATAATTTTTATGTATGGGATAATTACAAGGAAAATCCAAGTGCCGTTTTAAATGAATACGCGACAGTAAGTATGTTCTTTCATTGGCTGCGTCTGCAATTCGGCAATGATATTTATTTTAATATATTAACTTCATTAAAAAGTGATTATTTAGCTGTTGAAGAAGCGCAAGAATATACCAAATGGCCGGGACTATTAAAAATGTGGCATACGGCTAATAAAATTAATAATACTTCCTCCTATGAAGGTTATAAAAACGATTCTTTATTAAAGGATATTAAAGCTAATTATCTTAGTAGTAACGATAAACAATGGGAACTTTATCCGGGAGAAGCTGTTTATACATATTCATTGCTTGGAACGAGTACACCTGATCTTTCTGGTAGTATAAGATATTTAGGAATGAGCGATACAAATGTTTCTGGGAACATTCCGGCAAAAGGAACTTTGCTTACATATAATATTGATACAAGGTACAACAACGCAGATAAAAACAGTGGTACCGCGACACCTGGAACAATAACAGGAGAGAAACCGCCGTCAAAACCAGTTTTAAACATGAATTCTTCGGATAACAGCCGCGCGTTAAGCGGCGCTATGGGTTCTAACAGAATTGACGCGGGGGATATTATCAGGCGAAAAGGAGTGGCTCACTCGGATAGCTCGCGGAGTGTTGTTACAAGAGAAGCAAGACCATTGCCAAAAATATCGCGTGAGAATATTACAAGATATAACGCGTCTAATGAATAAATTACGTTTTTTTACTTTAATTATTTTTATTATATCCGGCATTTCTATGCTGTACGCGCTTCCTTCTAAAGAAAAAGAAAGCGCAAGTGTTAAAAGTACTGAAGAAGAAAAGACAATTGTTACAGTAACGGGCCTTGTCCGTCTTGTCGGCTCAAGCGCTCTTAGCGAACTTGTTATTACAGGCGATGAAGCGCAATGGTATATCGCGAGAGAGGACAGGGAAAAATTGCATCAATTGCAGCAGCAAAGAGTAACCGTAGAAGGCGAAGAAACAGTGCGTGAATTAAAATTCGCGGGCGGGCAGAGCGCGGGACTGCGGCGAGAGCTTCGCAATATTAAGATCATCTCAACTCAGCAATAGCTTCCTGAGTCATGGCGTCGCACATTTCGTTGTATTCATTCCCGGCGTGCCCCTTAACCCATTCCCACTGAAGCGGAAACTCGCTTGCGATCGCGTCTAACTCTACCCAAAGGTCTTTGTTTTTTACAGGCTGCTTGTCGCTTGTTCTCCAGGAATTGCGCTTCCATGTGCGTATCCATTCTGTAATTCCTTTTTGCACATACTGCGAATCTGTAAGAACAGCCGCCTGACGCGGCGCGTTTTGTAAAGTTTTTAAAGCGCGTAAGGCCATAATTACGGCGGTTAATTCCATTCTGTTGTTTGTTGTTTCTTTTTCGCTTCCCTTGCCCTTTGTTAAAACTTGAGCTCCCTGAAAGGTCTGAGTAATTATTACATAAGCCCAGCCGCCGGGGCCGGGGTTACCGGAACAGCCGCCATCTGTGTAAATTTTTAAAGGGGTGTCCATTTATTTTATTCCCTTAACAAGAGTCGCGAGCATTACAGCTTTAATCGTATGTTTGCGGTTTTCCGCTTCATCCCAGGCGCGGCTTTGCGGTCCCTCAATTACTTCTTCTGTTACTTCCTCGCCTTTAATGGCAGGCAGGCAATGCAGAAAAATTGAATCGCTCTTTCCTGTTTCCAGCATCATCTTTTTATTTATTTGATACGGCGCCAATAATCTTTTTCGCTCTTCTTTTTTATCTTCCTCACCCATGCTCACCCACACGTCGGTGTACAAGGCGTCCGCGCCTTTTACTTCACTTATATTAGGAGTTACTTTAATAACAGCGCCTGATTGAGCGGCAAGCGGAGAGATTTTTTTAATCAGTTCATCATCCGGCGTAAGTTCTGCAGGCGTTATGTTTGTAAAATTAGTTCCGAGCTTGGCGCAGATGATCATTAAAGCTCTTGCGACATTGTTTCTTCCGTCGCCAACATAGCATAAGGTTCTGCCTTTTACTTCGCCGAAATTTTCCCGCAAGGTTAAAAAATCCGCAAGAGCTTGAGTTGGGTGATCCAAATCTGTGAGTCCGTTGTAAACCGGAACGCCGGAGAATTTCGCGAGAGTTTCCGCGGTTTCCTGTTTATAACCGCGGAATTGAATCGCGCTGAACATTCTTCCAAGCACCCGCGCTGTGTCTTCTATCGCTTCTTTTTCTCCAAGGTGAATGTCCGCGGTGGAAAGAAAAACAGGGTGCCCGCCTTCCTCGCCAAATGCTGTCTCGAATGCACACCTTGTTCTTGTTGAACGTTTTTCAAAAAGCAGGGCAATAGTTTTGCCCTGGAAACGTTTTGATGTTTTCCCTTTTTTTGATTCTGTTTTTACTTTCATGGATAATTTTAATAAATATTGGATTTCCTCTGGAGTAAAATCCAACAGTGTTAAAAATGATCGTCCAAATAATGATACTGACACAA
>Ga0209755_10001202_pt1 | contig 42018 bp, 38 predicted proteins | sample TergutCo191P1_FD_187301 | JGI IMG/M metagenome (GOLD analysis project Ga0209755, IMG submission 187301) | Cornitermes sp. P1 segment gut microbial communities from Petit-Saut dam, French Guiana - Co191P1 (SPAdes) (version 2) | ecosystem: Host-associated > Arthropoda: Insects > Digestive system... | reverse complement strand
CACACTTATCCGGTAACAGCTACTGTTATAATAGCTCACCCGACAGTTGCGCAAAATATGGCAGGTTGTATGATTGGGATGCCGCGATGGGCGCTTGTCCGGCGGGATGGCATTTGCCTACACCTACGGAGTGGAATAATTTAGTTACGGCAGCAGGTGGTAATGAGGCAGGTTTGAGGCTTAAAGCGAGTTCACCGGTTTGGAACGGAACGGATGACTTTGGGTTTTCGGCCCTGCCGGGCGGCAACCGCCACTCCAATGGCAACCTCTTCTACGCCGGCAGCAGCGGCTTCTGGTGGAGCGACACAGAGGACAGTGCGACGGGCGGCGCCTACGGCCGGGGCATGCGCACCGACAACGACGATGTGCTCGAGCTCATCGGCAACAAGACGATCGGTTACTCTGTGCGTTGCCTTAGGAACGATTGATTTTGTTTTTTAATATTGTCGCCGCACGGCGGTAACTGAATGTTAAACCTTTGGGCTACGGTAGGGAGGTGGAAAGTGGGGTAGCGGTGGTGGGTGGTATGGACTTTGATATGATAATATTTCTATGAAGGGCATTAGACAATCCCTTCACTATAACATTTAACAATGAAAAGGAGTGTCGAGGCTGTCTACTCGATGTGGAAAAATGTTAAGTGAACTTGAAAGCCTAAATAGACATATAGAGGGTTGTGAGAAGAAATTGACTGAGGCTTTGGAAATGCAAAGGTGTGATATTGCTGCTGGAATGCCGGAAGTAATATTGTTAAGACATGAGCGAAACATTGCACGTATTCGCGGGCAACTAGAAGATCTCATTAAAAAGAGGGATAAGCTAAATGGGAAATAACAACGGCAGCATCGAGTAGCTGTAATGTATTCTCAATTCAGCGTGGTATTGCAACCTACATGTCGGGCGGCCGCCCTTACAATATCGTTTTTTGTATGATACAGTCAATGCCATTTCCGGGGTATGCGATTGGTCTTTGGATTCCGGTGCGATGCTTGAGGGTGATTAATTTTGCCATTTAACCATGAGAACGGAGGTATGGTGGGGTGGTGGAGGGCAATGCGAGCGTCGCTGGGGGCCGGAGCATGTACTACAACATCGGGTACGTGTTCAGGAACAACAACAGCAATGGCCGTGCTGTTGACTTTATGTTTTGACTTTAACTAATGCGATTCATTTAAAAACTTTAAAAATTAGAGGAGTTATAGGATGCCAAGAAAAATAACTGACTTAACAGGCAAAAAGTTTGGAAAACTTAAAGTTGTTAAACTTGTACCTAAATCAAGCAGGCACACATATTATCTCTGTAAGTGCGATTGTGGCGAAGTTAAGGAGGTTAGGGGCACTCATCTTACAAGTGGCAACGTAAAATCATGCGGATGCTATCGCGTTTCTTCCGCTGTCGAACGTAATTCTGGAGTTTTTGTAAATCTGTTGGGCAAAAAATATGGTCGATGGACAGTAATTGGCAGAGAAAAAAACGACAAGTGGAGACGTACCATATGGTTATGCAGATGTACGTGTGGTACAGAAAAAGCAGTTCCTGGAACCGAGTTGAAGAGAGGAACCTCCACATCCTGTGGTTGCTGGCAAGCTGAAAATGCAAGTCTGCAAGCTACCAAGAGATTCACCAAACATGGGATGTTTGGAACACCGACATATAAGAGTTGGCGGGCTATGATTAATAGAAATAGAGAATCTATCAAATACAGTAAAATATCCATTTGCAAAAGGTGGCTTGATGCAGATAAAGGATTCGAGAATTTTTACAATGATATGGGTGAACGTCCTGAAGGATGTACCTTAGACCGTATTGTCAATAGCAAGGGGTATTATAAACAGAACTGCCGTTGGGCTACATATATTGAGCAGGCGAACAATACTGAACGAAACCGGAACTTTGAAGGATTCGGTAAAGTCCAGACCCTTACTCAATGGGCACGCGAATTTAATATGAAAACAGGTACTTTGAGGAGAAGATTGGTGGATCTTGGGTGGACACTTGAAGAAGCTGTTACCAAACCTATAAAAGGAGGATCAATATAGATAAAAACGATGGGAGTGTAAAACCTTTTCTGTAAATTAGTTTTTTCCGTTTTTCTTATTTCGTCCATCAAGGCCCCTTATATAGGGGGCCTTGAAGATAAAATACGATCTACGCATTTATAAATGCAACTTTTTTATGGCATTCTCCCCTCGCGCTCATCGCTTTGGCAGGTGAGGTGGCGCTATTATGCCGTCACGCCCTTAATTTCCCCAATCACCTCAATCCCGCCCATCCCCATCTTGAAAAACGCGAACCCCTTTCCGCCCAAATCCTTGAGCCTCGCCCCGAGACAGCAGGCATCTTTGCCGTCCGGGTTGCGGTGCGGCGTCTCACATCCCCCCGATTTCCAGAATTATCCCCGGCGGCGTGGTTTCTGCGGTTGATACGTCTGCGGGGCATAATCCAACAATTGTTACGAAAATCCTTGATCTTTCATCCTCCATCAATTATATTATCCATACCGCTGGAAGAATTGAATAGCGGCTTTCTCTTGGTTGATTTTTGGAAATTGATTTTTGGAAGTTTTTTCTCTCTCTTGGTTTAAAACGGGGCTACGGTTCCGGGCGTTGCGGTTCAAAGGGCGCCGAATTTCTATATTTTTCTCTCTTGGAAGTGCAATTTTCGCCGTTTTGAATTTTTAACTTGATTTTTTATAACAAATTTGTTATATTATAAAGGAGGGCAGGATTGTGTTCGAGGTAGATTTTTACGAAGACATCCGGGGCCGGCAGCCGGTAAGGGAGATAAAGAAGACACAAAAAACTCCGGTTGTGGAAATAGACCGGGCGAGGCGTTATATGAACGATTTTGTTGAAAGGAACGGTTAGCCGTGAAAAAGAGCAGCGCGAGTTTTCGCGATTATTACATGGATGATGGAAACGTGTCCCCCGCCGAACGGGCGAAGATTGAGTTTGAGGTTGAGCTTATCGGCAAGTTGATTGAGGTGAGGGAGGCCAAGGGTTTGACGCAGAAGCAGCTGGCGGAGGCCGCCGGGGTGAAACAGTCGGCGATTGCGCGGTTGGAGGGCATGAAGTCTACGCCGCAGATCGACACGCTCTTTAAGGTGCTGACGCCTATGGGGTACAAGTTGGCCATAGTAGCGTTATGATTGCTACGCCCAAGTACCAGTTGTCAATGGCTGGCATCCCCATCATGATCGGTACTTTGTCGGGCGAGGCGGCGCTGTTATGCCGCCTCGCCCTTAATTTCTCCAATCACCTCAATCCCGCCCATCCCCATTTTGGAAAACGCGAACCGCTTTCCGCCCAAATCCTTAAGCCTCGCCCCGAGGCGGCAAGCGTCTTTGCCGTCCGGGTTGCGGTGCGGGAGTTCTTGGGTACGGTCGCCGAGTACGCCTCCAGTGTTCCCGGCGGTACCGATGATCTTTGGATCCGGTGGAATATATTTTGCATCCATCGTTTTGTCTGCTCGGAAGCGCCAATTTCGCCGTTCTGGTCCACATTTTTGTGGTTATTGGCGGTAATTTTATCTTGTTCTTGTTTTTCCGGCTGGGAAATAGTATATTATAGGTGGAATAGGAGCCAAAATGGGTAAAAAGCTTAAAATATACTTGGATACCTCTGTTATAAGCCATCTCGATCAGCAGGACACGCCTGAGAGAATGGCTGAGACGCATGAATTTTGGGAGTTGGTTAAGTCCGGCGAGTTTGAAGTTGTTATATCTGAAGTTACGATGGGTGAGATTGATAATTGCGGTGAGGCGAAGAGGGCTAAATTATACGGTTATCTGAATGCGGTGCAGTATGCGTTTGTGGGCAAGAACGGCGAGATGGAGGCGTTGGCAGCGCGGATTGTTGACGCGGGTATTTTAACGCAAAAGAGTTTTGACGATTGTTGCCACATTGCGTTGGCCGTATTGCATAATTGTGATGTTATTGTTTCGTGGAATTTCAAACATCTTGTAAACCCGAAGACGATTCGCGGGGTGAGGGCGATTACGATTTCGGAGGGGTACAAGGATGTTCTTATTTGTGACCCGTTGATGCTTATTGGAGGGTGTGAGCATGATTTATGATATTCCAAAGCCGCGGTTGAGTTCTGAATTTACGATAGATGATATTCATAAAGTCCGTGAATGGAACTATGAGCGGTTAAAGGACTCGACCCCGGAGGAGCGCAATGCGGAATCCGGACGAAAGATGCTTGATTACGTGGAGCGTTTCGGCTTGGTTTTCGATCAGGCGCGAGATTGCTATGTACATTATCCCAAATGACAGTTTGTATCTGACTAATTGCCACCTTACCGTCCCGTGTTCCAGGCGGTACCGGTGGTTGTGTGATACCAGCAATGGTTGTTCCGGGGGCTACGAGAATTATTTTTTAAAAACCTTGATTCCCCTGTCTCCATCAATTATATTATCAATACCGCGTGGACGAATTGCGGATTGTTCTTGCTTGATTTTGGAAGAATTTTCTCTCTTGGTTGAAAACGGGGCCACGGCTCCGGCTGCCTGAAAACGGCAGCGAATCTCTTGGTAAACATTCCCGGATTGTCTGTATTGTGTTTGTCGTTCACTTCGCGAGCGGCGGGGGCCCCGCTTTTTGCGTCAATTTATAAATTTATTACACGAAAGGGTTAAAAAAAGATAAACGGATTTCACAGCGTAGTTGAGGCTATTAATGATGGTAAACGGGGGCGTCTCAACATCTTAAGCTCGTATAAAAGCAATGTTGACCCAATAGAAATAAATAAAGCGCAGATGCCGCGTGCAACCGTGAAATAAGTCCACGGTCCCTTGGGCCGACGTCCGAAACGGTCTCTGCGCCTGTTTCTCTATTAAGATAATAAATTTTTCCGAAAAAGTCAAGATTTTGTATAAAATTTTAGTATACGTACTGCGAATGGCATCAAATAAGGGCTGGAATTGTTTTGTGCGATACCGGCAGTGCCTGTTCCGAGGGGTGCGGGGGCCCTCGGATTTGGCCGTCATGTGGTTCGGGTGCGGCATCTTTGGCGATGCGGGTCTCACTTCCCCCCGATTCCCAGCGTCATCCCCGGCGGCGTGCCGCAATCCATACGCTACGGGCACCCGGAACTGTTTTTACCCCCCGTTCCGGCCCTGTCCCTGCCCGCCGGATTTTTTTTGTGTTAGGTATTGACTTTCGGCTTGAATTATATTATCTTATTAATGTGGACTCGAAAAATTCTCGCAGTCTTTTGTCCACGAAAGGCGGTGACTTAGCTCCCTCCGGGTAACGAAGCCGGTCAGGTTGCGAATCATCGCCTTTCTTGTATATGGTGACGTTGCTGATGGCAGTGGCGTGAAGAATATTTTTTCTGTTTTTGCCAGATCTGCCGGTTTTTCCTTCGGTAACGGTAAGCCTGATATAGTATTCATCGGCGCTGTCTGCGAATTTGTTTACGTAATGATGATATCCGCTGATGTTGTTATGCGGTTTATGCCCGCTCCTGTGTATTTCCGGTTCCGACCACGCCAATACGGATGTTTCATACAGGGTTGGGATATTCCTGATAATCCGTGATGTGTCGAAACCTTTATTTCCCAAAATTTTTCCAACGGTAGATATTGGGACAGAGGCCGTGCGTCCATCATTGGCATTGGTTACCGGCGAAAATTCACGCACTATGCTTTCAGCCGTTTTTTTGTCAATATGTTCGCCTAATTTAACTATAGTTGCCGGAAGATTCCGGATTTCTTCGGCCTTAACCTTCCGCGCCTCGATCTGATCTTGGGACATATTGAACGGTAGCTTTTGGTTCTCAGTTTCCGCAGCAAGTGCGGCATTGTTTTCTTGCATTTTCGCATCCAATCTTGAATATCGGCGCTCGTGCGGTTCTCACCGCGAACCTGTAAAAATATGTAATTAGCGGAAATTCACGATTAGAGGCGTTTTTAGACCGTGAATGATAGAGTTACTGTGTCGGTAATAAATATAATATGGTGCGGTGTTAGAATCAAAATGAAAAATTATTTTTTTGCAGGCTGGATATTGCAACTACATACGTTGCGGGCGACCGGGGACGGTCGCCCCTACGGTATTGTTTTGCGTGATACCGGCAATATCTGTTCCGAGTGATGCGGGAGTTCTCGGGTACGGTAGTCGAGTACGCCTCCCGTGTTCCCGGCGGTACCGGTGGTCTTTGGGGTGGGACGATTGTCAGGTCACGCCCTTAATTTCCCCAAGCAAATCAAGTCCGCCCATCCCCATTTTGGAAAACGCGAACCGCTTTCCGCCCAAATCCTTGAACCTCGCCCCGAGGCGGCAGGCGTCTTTGCCGTCCGGGTTGCGGTGCGGGAGTTCTTGGGTACGACCGTCAGGAGGAGTTACTATCGTTGAGCGCCTCAAGCTGTTTCACGCCGCTGGAATTGATTATCGCGGCGAGTTGCAGTCTGGCGAGGCGGTTGAGTTCGGATACGCGTTCTCGTTGCGGCAATCCCTTTTCTATGTACAAGGCATTGATATTTTCCAGATTGGCGAGTACGAGCAGTTGTTCTATTGTTGCGTGGTCGCGCATATTGCCGTCTTTTTCGGGGTTTGCGGTTCGCCAGTCGGCGGCGGTTATTCCAAAGAGGGCGGTATTCAGGAGGTCGGCTTCGTCGGCGTAGACGAATGATTTTTGCTTGGCAGTCAGTTCGGGCGGTATGAGGTGGTCGCGTATGGCGTCGGTGTGTATTCTGTAGTTTACTTTGGCCAGTATGCGTTTGACGTTCCAGTCGAGAGAGGCGCGGCTATTTTCATCGGCTTTCAGGCGTTGGTAGTCTTTTATGATGTAGAGTTCGAATTCGGCGGATATCCAAGAGGCGAACTTGAAGGCGATGTCTTTGTGGGCGAAGGTTCCGCCGCCGTAGCGGCCTGATTTTACGGTCATGCCGGCCGCGTTCGTGGAATTTATCCACTTTGCCGGGGAAAGTGTGAATGCGTTTGAGCCTGCCGCAGTTTTAAACCCCTCGAATTCGAGGGGTTTAAAATCGGGGTTATAGAGCTGTTCCCAGATTCCCAGATACTCGATAGTGTTTCGGACGCGAAGCCAGTTAGCGACCACAACATTGGGTTCCTCCGGGTTTTTGTAGCGTGCGATGTCGGTCAGGCTGATAAAATCGTTATCCCGGCCCTGCGACAGTACGGTGATTTCGGTGCCTTAAACCAAAACATGAAATTAGCGGAAATTCACGATTAGAGGCGTTTTTAGATCGTGAATGGTAGAGTTGTTGTGTTGGTAATAAATATAATATGACGCGGTTTTAGAATCAAAATGAAAAAACATTTTTTTGCAGGCGGGATATTGCAACCCCACAAGCTGCGGACGGCTGCGGGTATACTGTTTACGACAGCAGGTCCGCCTCCCCCGTAGACTGTATCAGCACCGTTGTGGGCATTCCCTGGAGCAGGTCAGTGAAGCCTTTCTGGAAGTTTACCGGGTCTGTTTTGTCGTTTACGTTGAAGCCCATGAATATGACGGTTGACAGGCCGGACTGGCGGCGCAGCATATTGGGGAACGTGTCGTCGGTGAGAATTGTTTCTATCGCTACGTCCATGCGGGCGGCTTCGATGAGCCGCTCGAGATCTTTGTGTGCGGCGTCCATTTCGCCGACGGCGTTGACCAAGCGCAGTATTCTTATTTTCGCGCCCGACCACTCGGGGTTGAGCGACAGCAGGTGCGCGAGGATGACCATTAGGGACCCGTTGCGTTCGCCGCGCCACCAGATGTCTATTCTGCGGTTGCGGCGCTCTTTTCTTGAGTCTTCTGGCAGTTCCCGCCCGCAAATCAGGCCGATGCTCATGTTGAGGCTTGCGGCGGTGCGGATGCCGTCTACGAATTGCTGCGCGCGCGCGGGGTCGCGCGACCAGCCGAATATCGCGAGGTTCGGTTTTATGGGGCCTATGGAGTTGGCCTGCAGAAAGTGGTCTACGCCGGTGTTGTAGTCTGGGGTGACGAGCACTTCGGGGAAGGCTTTTATGCGCTGCTGCGCCAGAAGCTCGTTAAATTTGGCGAGGTGGTACGCACGCGTCTCTTTTTTCTCGGCGAACTCCCCTTTTATGAGCGAGGCGATGGTCATGATTCCGCGCCCGCTTGAGAGCCAGTCGGCGTACTTCAGGAGCGGCGATCTGTGTTCCGGGTCGCCGATGAAAGCCGCCACGGTGGGCCGCCAGTTTTTGGCGTGTACGGGCAGCGACGAGAGGGTGAGCAGGTTGTTTCTCGTCCTTGAGTAGATGAACCCTCTTCTCGCGTCGCCGAAGGAGGCGGACATGACGTACTTTTGGACGTAGAAGAACAGCCCGGCGAGCACGAGGGCGGCCAGCAGGGCGGCCGTGGTGTCTATGATGAATGTTACTGAGAAGCAGGCTATGGCGCCTACGAGTGCCGCCGACCAGTGGAAGAACTTGAAGCGGGGCCTGAAAGACGGGTTGCGGCTGAACGACTCCACGAAGGCAGCTAGGTTTATGATGCCGTAGGTCCACAGGAAGAGCATGGCCACTACGCGGGCCATGACGTTGAGCGCCCCTCCCCCGCTCCCGCCGCCGCGGCAGGCTATGTAGAGGACAGTGATGCAGATGGCGAACACGAGCATCAGCGCCCGGCGCGGCTCGCCGTTTTCGGTCATTTTGGCGAAGATGTTGAGCGGCTTGAGCAGTTTGTCCTGCGCCAGCGCCTGCAGCACGCGCGGCGTGCCGAGTATCGTAGACAGGATGTTGGAGACCGACGCGGCGAACATGCCGGCAACGACTAAGACCGTTGTGAAGTACGGCCACAGGCCCGTGAGCGTTTTGTACGAGTCGCCGGTAAGCTCTTCCCTTGAGCTCGCGCCGCCCCAGAGTATGATCTGGGCGGTGTATATCACGAAGCCGGTGAGGATGGCGGCGAGCGCCCCGAACGGTATGGAGCGGGTCGGGTTTTTGAGGTCGCCGGACATATTGACGCCGGAGAGGATGCCCGTCACCGCGGGGAAGTAGATGGCGAAGAGCGCCCAGAACGGGAAGGGGCTGCCTTCGAGCGGGGCGGTGTTGGCGGCAAAAGTGCCGGGGTTGAAATTCAGGGCCGCACCTATGATGAAAGAGGCGATCGAGAGGATGAGTATGCCCATGATCACGAACTGGAACTTCATCACCACCCCGGCGCCCTTGAGCGAGAAGAGGGCCAGGAACGCGAAGACGGAGTAGGCTATTATGTCGAAGTATATGTTGAGCTGCGGAAAGGTGTGGACGACGGCCTCGGCTATACCGAGCAAGTAGAACGGTATGGAGAGGGTCTGGGCCAGGAATATGGTAATGGCGATTGCGCCGCCGAACTCGGGCCCCAGGGAGCGCGAGATGAGGTAGTAGGTCCCGCCGCCCTTGACCTCGGTGTTGGTAGCGATGGCGGATATGGAGAGGCCGGTAAGGGTGGTTATGCTTTTGGCTATGATGAGTATGGCCAGCGCCCCGTAGATGCCGGCGTGGCCGACGACGAAACCGGCGCGCATGAACATGACGACGCCCAGGATGGTGAGGATCGTGGGCGTGAAGACGCCGTCGAAGGTTGAGAACTTCTTGAGCTCCGGCTGGGCGACCGCGGGTCCGGCCCCGTCTGGAGCGCCGTTCTGCCCTTGCGGCGGAGCGGGATTAGGGAATTGGAGCATATTCATATCGCTTGATTTGGCCCTGTTTTTAGTGTAAATTCAATATAATATATGGCAGCGGACTTTTGGGCCGATATTGTTTTTTTATTAAAAGATAATTTTTCTATTGACAGGCGTATGTTCCATAAAGTATTTTTGGTGTGTTGAAAACCCTATTGCGGGGTGCCGGGCGCATGGCTCAGTTGGTTAGAGCGCCGCGTTCACATCGCGGAGACCGCTGGTTCGAGTCCAGCTGCGCCCAATTTCACGGTTTACGGCAATCGCCCTGTTGACAATTACTTGGGGCGTTAACATATATGATAGGTTTGACATGAACAACTTCAATATAAAACTGACTTTTTCGCCGGCCTTGCCGGCTTCCGTGTTTATTGTTATATTGTTATCGGCATTTGTACTATTGTTGGCTCCGGCAGGCGCGGTTGCGCAGCCCAACTGTATTTCGTTTGAGTCTCCGCTGGCCGGATCGGTCCACTCTGCTCCGCGCTGCACGGTTTCGCTCAATGTGGAGTGCGTTGGCGTTACGCAGGTTGACCTGTACGTGCGGGTTTTTGTGGGTGGGAGCGACAGCGCGGTAATCAGGCCCATGAACGTGAGTTTTTCGCGGCCGCCGTACAAGGTTTTGTGGACCACGAACGACCTGCCGAACCAGCTGTTCACCGGCGCGGCTATAATGGCGGAGGCCACCATCTCCGGCGCGCCGGCGCAGATCGCGCGCCAGGAGGGGATATTCCTCACGCACAACAAGCCCGCGCGCAAGTTCATTTCCATACCGTACATGCCGGCCAGCGCCAATAATATTGATGGGGAGCACTCGCAGAAGTTCAACCTCGGCGACCCGCAGAAGTCCGCCGTAGCCTCGATTGTGTGGAGCGAGAAGGATCTGACTTTCAACGTAACAGTGAAGGATCCGAGCATTCAACAAAACCAAGCCGGCCGGAACATGGCTGAAGCCGGCCTCGAAATACTTATCGACCCGTCGCGCAATAAGTCTCCGCACCCGGCCGACAGCGTGCTTTTCTTCGTCGTACCTCTCTCCGGGACGCCATATAGTATAGATTATCACGCCGAAATCGCCGACGGGGCGTTCAAGCTGATACCGAACTCCGCGCGTGCCAACTACCCGCACAGCGTGGGAATCAGCAACTTCAAGGGCTACTCCGTCCGCTTCTCGGTACCGCGGGAGACATTCGGCAAGGTGTTCCCCGACACCATAGGCGTCAACATGGTGCTCAGGACTTTTGGCGACCACGGCCAGATACACAAGATCTCCCTCTCGGGCAACAACATATACGAAATGTACAGCCCCTTCATCTGGAACGACTACCACAGGCTCCCCAAGCCGTTCTTTATGAACATTGCGCTCCAGTGGGTCATCTTCTCCGTCGCCGGTTTCCTGCTGGCAATGCTGGCATACGCGATTATCGCCAGGATGCGCAAGCCCCAGCTGCTGTCGAACTTCGAGCGCTCCGAGGAGGAGAAGCAGGCGTTCGAGCGGGTGAACGCCGTCATAGAGCAGCAGTTAGTCAAAAAAGACCTCACGGCCGAAGCGGTGGCCGGCGCCTGCGGGATGGACGCGCTCACGCTCACCGGCGTGATCAAGCGCAATACAGGCTTCACGTTTATAAACTATCTGCAGTTCTGCCGGACGGAAGTGGCGAAAGAGCGCCTGCGTTCCTCGCGTTCAAGCGAAAAATCCATCGCCGACCTGTGCGGCTTCGCGAACGCCATGGAGATGGAGAAGTGCTTCCAGAAATTCCACCACACGACGCCGTACAAATTCCGTACGCAGCAGCAAGTGTCGTGACAGTTTGGAGTTTGGAGTTAACGTCAAAAACTCCACACTCCAAACTCCACACTTACCAATAGTACCCGTTGCTCGTAAACGTCACCGTATTATCCAAATAGGTGTACATCAACTTTGCCCCCTGGTGCATCAGTTCGTTTATCATCCGTATTGACGGATGGCCGTAGGAGTTTTGGGCCGCGCAGGATATGACCGCAGTTTCCGCCGATACGTATGAGAAGAAGAGGGGGCAGACGGAACCCGCGCTGCCGTGGTGCGGGGCCGAGAGTATCTGCGCGCGCAGTTCGTAACCGCTTTGCGCGGCGATGGAGGCCATCGCCGCGGAGTCTATGTCCGATGTGATCAATACACTGCTGTAGCCGTGGCGGACGGAGAACACTAAGCTGTAATGGTTACGTTCCCTCCCGTCAAGCGGAAGTCCGATATCGATGCCGCCGGGCGGCCAGAGGCAGATTATCTCTACATTATTAAGATATTTCAGCGTATCCCCGGCGGTGACAAGCCGGAAAATCACGCGGTCCGACCACACACCGGAGCCGGCCCTGATCTTCGCGGTATCCTCGTAAGGTGTGGTGATGATGAGGCCGGTCCAGTCGATGCCGCCGTCGATGGACTGAAGCCCGCCGCAGTGGTCGGCGTCGGAGTGGGATATGATTATTGATTCTATGCGCGGGCGGCCAAGATCATTGTACGCTAAGCGCCATGACGGGTACTGATTCGGCGGCCCCATATCCCAGACGGCAGCGCGCCCGTCAATCACGCCAAACTGGGCAAGCCCCTGGCCCACGTCTGCGACGGCAAATGTAAAACGGCTTCCCCCGCCGGATGTGTTGACGGGATTACCGCCGCAGTTGAGGAAGAGGCTGATGAACGTCAGTACAATGTTAAAACGAATAGCTTGACGATCCCTTAATATAGACACCTTCGGCTCCTTTCACGTTGACGGGCAGCTCTATTGTGACGCCTGTCCACGTTTTTTTGTATAGGTGGATTTCGCTTTTCAGTCCGTACCAAAATTCATGATCAGGCCCATATTTGCCCCTGATAAACGGGGTGATGACGGCGTTTGGGACAGCCGTTAGCGGCAGTTCGAGTGCGTATGTGTTTCTGGCCTCTTTGTAATATCCGTAGACACTCTGCACAGACGCGCGTATCTCAGCCGGATAACCTGTTTGCATACTGAAAGATGCGCTTGACGTATGTAAGGCTGAGTCAATACCCATCGTGAATATTCTTGACGCGTGTTTGACGGAGATAGCGGCAGTATTAATACGTGCCCGGATCTCTGTGCGCCCCTGTACACGTTTGACCGCCCCCCCGCTTTCGGTGAATTCGATGTCGGGGATGAGTTTCATCATGTCAACCGGCGGAACCGGTACCGGCACGGTCATTTTCAGGATGTGTTTTTGTACCGGCGGGGAGTGCGGCGGCTGGGACGGTGCCGGTGGCGTCTTCTCGCCGGACTCCGTAAGCAGCTGCCGTTTAACCCTGCTCACCGGCGCGGTGAAATCATCCGGATAGCTTACCAGGTGATACTGGGCAAACGACTCTTTTATACGGTAGCTGACGCGGAGGGACAGCGCCGCCGCGACGTTGTCCTCCCCGAGAGGCAGCCCCGTCTCTAAGACAGTCTGCCATGTTTTCCCCTTGTATTCGCCGTAGATATGGGCGGTGTAGATGTTATCCTCCCCGATAGCAAACCCGGTCACCCCAAAATACATCTTTATCAACCGGTTGACCCGTAAGTCCACGCCGCCGCCCGCCCCCGTCTCCCCCGGCCTGACATGGCAAAACGCGCTCCCGCCAAGCATTGCCGCACCGGGGATTCCCCCCATCTCCACAGATATACCGTTCCAGCTGTTGGTTCCCCCATAAAGCCAGTTTGCCGATACATCCCCCTGTTCCTCCGCTGTCAGCGCGGTGAACCGTCCCCAAAAAAGCTCTCCGGGGACCGGCTGCCTGAAATTGCCGATTTGCGTCTTTATCCCCCGGTACGACAAATCGACCCGCCGCCCCTGCCACATCGCCCCGGAGCCGGAGAGCGCCAGATTTCCCTCCGCCGACACGGCCATCCCGCTCTGAGAGGGTGTGCGTCCCGGGGCGGGCGGCCCGGCGGGCGATGCGGCCTTCACTTTCCGGCCGGGGGCGCGGCCGCGGGCGGATGTCCCGGCGCGGAATCTGACGCGGTGGCCCGACAGCGCGGTGGCCGGCGACCTGTTGATCCCGAAGATGACCTCACCGTTCCCCCCCTCCTTAGAGATGGACTCGTTAAACCGCAGGACCGGCTCGAAATCGGCAAGTATGGGGAAATCGTTGAACAGCCTCTGTATTTGGCGGTTGTCGAACGGCCTGTACGCCTCCAGCTGCTCCGCCGCGGGGATCATTTCGCCGATCTCCGGAAAAATCTGCGCAAGCATCGGCAGTTCCCCCTGCGGCACCGAGAGCGGGAGGGCGTAGAAGACGAGAATCTGCTCGTACTGGAGCGAGTCAATCGCCTCCTCCTCCAAAAGCGCGGCAAGCCCCGGCTCGTCGGGCGGCAGCCTGGGGGGCGACGCGGCGGCGAGACATATAAGTAACAATATTGCGGCGGCAGTGTGTTTCATAGTATATTATCTCTATACACTCTTGTATAGCGTTAATAGTAAATAGGCAAACGGTGACAGCAGCGGGTAACGGCGAACCGCGGCCCGAAACGTCAAACAAAGAGTGAACGCTTCCGTAAAACGAGAGAGATTTTAAAGCAAGAGAGTAAACAAAAAAAATAAACCGAGAAAAAAATGCAAAAAAAGAACGCTTCCAATAATCTTCATATAATATACATTACGCGCCGCGGCCGCAGTCAATGCTTTTTTATTAAAAGTATTATTTTGTTATTTTTGCTGCATGCGTGGCCGGTATCAGCCCAGTCATCCGCCGTAAATTCCGCCAATATTGCCGCGGATACCGCCGCGGGCGCTGTCAATACCGCTATTAACGCTGTGGGTACTGCCGCTAATGCCGTTGATACCGCGGATTCTGCCGCGGATACCGTAAATACCGCCGTCAATACCGCGGATACCGCCGTTAACCCCAATTCCGGCCAGAGCTACAACTACAATTTCGCCTTAGTCCTAAGCGGCGGCGGCGCCCGCGGCCTGGCCCAGATCGGCGTCCTCATGGCGCTTGAGGAGGCGGGGCTGAAGCCCGACCTGATAGTCTCCGTGAGCATGGGCTCCATAATCGGCGCGCTATACGCCTGCGGCTACTCCCCCCGCGAGATCCTCGACTTCACCAAGTCGGCGGACTGGAGCCGCATCGCCGCCAACAGCAGCCAGCGCGGCGAACTTTTTGTTAACCAGAAAACCGGCCCCAGGGGGCATCTTTTCGATATGCGTTTAGACGACAACCTGCGCCCGGCGCTGCCCAACGCGATATCGGGCGGCCAAATATTCTACGAGGCGCTTGCCGCCAGGCTGCTCCCCGCGCTGCACCACGCGGGGCTCGATTTCGACCGGCTGCCCGTTAGCTTGCGCGTCGTTGCCACAGATCTTCTGACCGGCAGGCCGGAAGTCTTTTCGAGCGGCAGCCTGATGACCGCCATCCGCGCCTCAAGCGCGGTGCCGTTTGCCTTCTCGCCGGTAAACATCAACGGCAAGCTGCTGGCCGACGGCGGGCTGACCTCGAACATCCCCGTGCAAGCCGCGCTCAGCGAGAACCCGGCGCTTACCGTAGCCGTAGACGTCACCTCGCCGCTCTGGGCGCACGAAGACCTGAGCAACCCGGTGCGCCTGATGGAGCAGATCATTGCCATAGGGATCGGGCAAAACAAGGAGGCGGATTCGCGGAAGACGGATCTGATCATCGCCCCGCAGCTGCACGGGTTCACTAACACCGACTTTTCCAAGATCGACACGCTGGTGGAGCGAGGTTATGCCGCCGCGCGCGCCGCCATCCCGGCCATCAGGGCGAGGCTTGCGGAAATTGCCGGGGGCGACACGGCAGCGGCCTGCGCCGAAGCGGTGAAGGTTATCATGTACGACAGGGGCGGCTCGGCCATCCTGCAAGCCGATTCCGTCCGTATTGATGCCCGGTTTTCCTCAACAACGAACATCGCCTGCGCCAATCCCCAGCTGAGAAAGCTGCTCACCGGCAGCTCTTTGGAGTTCGCCTCCATCGACTCAATACGGCTGGACGGCGGCGTCCTGCGTATTTTTTCGGAGACTCCCGTCGTAAGCGAGGTGCGGATATCCGGCAACAGAAAGACGGCAAGGGGCCTCATGCTGACGGCGAGCGGCATCAAGCCGGGGGTGCGGCTTGAGCATGCTGCGATCGAACGGGGAATCCTGTCGCTCTACTCCACCGAGCTCTTCGAGAGCGTAAACATTGAGACCGAACCCGATAACCGCGTCAGCATTCAGGTTGAGGAGAAGAAGTACTGGCGCATCCGCGGCGGACTGCGTTACGACGAGTTCAACCGGGGCGAGGGATTCGTAGCGCCGGCCTACGTGAACCTGTTCGGCCGCGGGATCTCGGCGGCGCTGCACCTCCAGTACGGGATGCGGAAAGAGAAGTACGCTGTCGATCTGAAAAGGATGCTGTTCCTCTCCTCTAACCAGGCGGCCAACGGCCACCTGCAGGTTTTCACAGCGCGGGAACGGATTTATGACCGCACAGCCTACCCGCGGGAGGATGGCCCCGACTCCATCGTCATCGACGACGTCCTCCTCGGCAAGAGCGGCGCGTCGTTAACCGTAGGCACCCAATTAGGGAAAAAAGTATCGGTCGAGGCCGGGGCCAAGCTCGAGAACTTTCAGATATTAGAGAGCAGCCGCAGCCTATTCGACAGCGGCCTGGGCTTTAGCTTCCGCAACTCGCTCCCCTACTTCCTGCTGCGCCTGAACATAGACACCCGCGACGATGCCACGTTCACTAAACGCGGGCAGCGGCACATCGTCACGGCCGGCATGGCGGGCGAGGTTATAGGACTGGGCGGCACTGAGGAGTTTTTTAAGGCAGACGCCAGTTTCAGCCGCTACTTCACGTTCCAAAAGCGGCACACATTCCATATACAATCCCTCTGGGGGTGGACAAACGACTCCCTGCCGGACGTCGAGAAGTTCTACCTCGGCGGCGCCATCCCCGAGCAGAACTACCGCGACGCGGATATATACAACGTAATCCCGTTTATGGGAATGAAGCCCAAGAACGCCTCAAGCGACCTTTTCGGCCTGCTGCACGCCGAGTACAGGTTCGCGCTGGCAAGGCACGTCTTCATATCAGCGACCCTGGACTGGGCGCGGCTGTGGACGTACGAGGAGTTCCGGTCCACCCAGCGCGGCGATGCCGCCTCTTCGCCGAAAAACCCGCTCGGAGGCGGCATTGGGATAGCCTGGCGTACCCCGCTTGGGCCTGTGCGGGCGGCCTACGGCCAGCTCATACGGTACAGCCACGACCCCGGCGCCATCCCGGAACCCGTATTCTACTTCTCGGCCGGGCATGATTTTTAAACCGCCCCAGCGCCGGCGGCGGCATCCTGGAAGCCGCCTGAAAACGCGGCATCTCCGGCAAACGGTGCGGGTTTTACCCGGGCCGTTCTCCCCTCAATCAACAAAAATTTGTATTTTGGCCTTCCCCTATGGTATAATATAGCTATGGAAGAAGCTAAACGCAAAACAATCTTCATGGTTGACGACAACCTGACCAACCTCACGGTCGGCAAAAACGCCCTTTTGGGTAAGTACAAGGTATTTACCATACCTTCAGGCAAAAAACTCTTCGAAATGCTCGAAAAAACCACCCCGGACATGATCCTGCTCGACATCGAAATGCCGGAAATGGACGGGTATGATATAATTAAAGAGCTCAAAAAGCGGCCAGAGACCGCCGAAATCCCCATAGTATTCCTTACCGCGCGCAGCGACAGCAGCAGCGAGCTTGAGGGGCTATCCCTGGGGGCCATAGACTACATCTCCAAGCCATTCTCGCCCCCGCTCCTGCTCAAACGCATCGAGGTGCACATGCTGGTTGACGAGCAGAAGCACGAACTCGAAAACTATAACCACAACCTGCAGTACATGGTAGACGAGAAAACCAAGACAGTCCTCGACCTGCAAAACGCCATCCTCAGGACGGTGGCCGAGCTCGTGGAGTGCCGGGACGACACCACGGGCGGGCACATTGAGCGGACGCAGAACTACCTGAAGATACTCGTTGACGCGCTTTTAGAGCACGAACTTTACAAAAACGAGGTAACATCCTGGAACATAGACTTCCTGCTGCAGTCGTCGCAGCTGCACGACGTCGGCAAAATCAACATAAAGGACAGTATCCTGCAGAAGCCGGCGAAGCTTACGCCGGAAGAGTTCGACGAAATGAAGACGCACACCACGTTTGGCATAAAGGTCATAGAGAAGATACAGGAAAACACCTCTGAGGCAACATTCCTCGAGTACGCCAAGATTTTCGCCAGCACCCACCACGAAAAGTGGGACGGGTCGGGGTACCCAAGCGGGCTTAAGGGAGACTGCATCCCGCTGCAGGGGCGGCTCATGGCGATCGCCGACGTGTACGACGCGCTCATCTCCGAACGCCCCTACAAAAAGCCGTTCACGCACGAGGAGGCCGTGGAGATTATAAGGAACGGAAGCGGGACACACTTCGACCCCAACCTTGTGGAAGTGTTTTTGACACATGAGAACGAATTTCGCGAAGTCGCGTTAAATTTAGAAAAAAACAGGGCTCCGGCGCATTTGCGGAGAGTATCCTGTTAGAAAGGCCGTCATGATTAAATCTTACACTGTCGCAACAACGGAGATCGACGACGGGGACGCGGCGGTCCGGGAAGTTACCGCGCAAATTGCGTCTCTTGCACTGCAGAAAAACACCGTGGGCCTGGTCCTGGCGCACCCTGAGTTTGTAAGCTCGGGCGTCTACGCGCAGGTTGCCGGAGCGTTCCCGTTCCCCATTACCGGTATGACGACAATATCGCACTGCACAAGCGGCGCGGCGGAAACCTATATGCTCTCGGCAACCGTCCTTACAAGCGACGACTGCGAGTTCTCCTGCGGCCTGAGCGGCCCTATCCCCAAACAGGACTGCGTGGAGGACGTATCGCGTTCAAACTACGGGAACGTGCGTAAAAACCTTGCCGGCGAGCCAAAGCTGGCGTTCATCTACGCGCCGTTTTACAACACCCCCTATTTAGGCAGCTGCATCGCCGCAATATCGGCAGAGAGCGGCGGCAAAATGCCCATATTCGGCGCGGCGGCAAACGACGACCATAGCGCCGGCATGACCGGCGCGCGGGTACTCTTTAACGGCGCGGCATACGACGACAAGTTCGCCCTCCTGCTTGTAAGCGGCGGCATATCGCCGGCTTTCTACGTCGTCTCGGCAACGGAAGACTCCATGGTCATGCCGCGGATAGGCGTAATCACCAAAGCCGTAAACAGCAGGATGATGGAGATAAACAACGTGGGGGCCGCAAAGTTCCTGAGAAACGCCGGCTTCCCGGTAGACGAGCCGGGCAACAACAGCGGGCTCCTGTCGAGCATATTTGTGCTCCACATAGACGACGGGAACGGCGGCGTATGCGTTTCGCGCATCCCGCACGGCGTCACGGACGACGGCGGCATCCTCTGCGGCGGCGACATGATTGAGGGCGCGGTGCTCTCCATCGCGTTCAACACGCAGGATGTCGTGCTCGAAACGGCTAAAACGGCCGCAGATAAGATATCCGGCAGCCACAGCGGCGGCACGGTAATCATGCACCCGTGCCTCGGGCGGCGCTACGGGCTTTTGAGCGAACCGATGGCAGAGCTGAAACTGCTGCGCAAATTACTGGGCGGCAAGTTCACCTGCGCGGCATCCTACGCAAACGGGGAACTCTGCCCTACGTCCGTAAACGGCGGCAAGGCAGACAACCGGTTCCATAACCAGACGCTGGTCGCCTGCGTTTTTTAACGAAAGACAGGCTATGTCCAACCATACAAACGTACAGCTCGACGAAACCGGCGCCCTTAAGGAGGAGATAAGCGCGCTGAAAAAGGAGAACCGCTCCCTCAGCCGCAAGCTGAAGGAGACGGGCTACCTCGTGTCGTCTTACGAGCAGTACGCCGTATTCCAGAAAAGCGTCTACGAAGCCATAAAAAAGCAGAAGAGCGCACAGGACATCTACCTGCGCCTGATATTCAGCAATACCCCCGACATCATCGCCGTCTTCGACCTCGAAAAGATGTACATGATGGGCGCAAAGAAGACGCTGCGCAAGATCGGGATCGACGCCGACGCGCTTACCGGCAAGAGTTTCGAGGCCATATTCTCCCCCATCATGCCGGAAGACTGGGTGAAAGAGATGCTTGGCGGCCTGCAGACGGCCCTCGGCACCGGCAAGCCTAAGAAATACGCCAACTACCCGACCGCCGTAGGGGGGCCGGGCGGGGAAACGTACTACTACGAGATAAACATAATCCCCTTCCGGGACGTTGGCGGCAGCGTACTTGGGGCGGTGCTCAATATGCACGACGAGACCGAGCTCCACGAGGCGGTGCTCGCCGCGGAGCGCTCCAACCGCGCCAAGACGAACTTCCTTGCAAAAATCAGCCACGAAATCCGCACCCCCATGAACGCGATCGCCGGTATGGCCGAGCTCATCCTGCGCGAGCACACCACAGGCCTCATACGCGAGCACGCGCTGAGCATCAAGCAGGCCAGCGGCAACCTGATGGCAATCATAAACGACGTGCTCGACTTCTCCAAAATAGAGTCGGGCAAGCTCGAGACCGTGGAGGCCGGCTACCAGTTCGCCTCGCTCATGAACGACGTCATAAGCATCATCCGCATGCGCGTCATCGACAAGCAGATATTCTTCATCACCAACATAGACAGCAGCATCCCGGCCCACCTCATAGGCGACGAAATACGCATAAGGCAGATACTCCTCAACCTGCTCTCAAACGCGTTCAAGTACTGCGAGCGGGGGTTCATATCGATCCACGCCTGCTGCGAAGAGATCGGCGAGGGCGAATGCGTCGTGGCGTTCGACATATCAGACAGCGGCCTGGGGATAAAGCCGGAGGACCACGACAAGCTCTTCACCGACTTCGGCCAGCTCGACCGCGTCGTGAACCGGGAAATCGAGGGGACGGGGCTTGGGCTCGTCATCACAAAGAGCCTGTGCGAGGCCATGGGCGGCGTCATCGAAGTTTACAGCGTCTACGGCAAGGGCAGCACGTTCACCGTCAAGATACCGCAGAAGTTCACCACGTACAAGCCGTTCGCGGAGGTAAACGACCCCCAGAGCAAAAATGTCCTGATCTACGAGACCAGGGCGGCCTACTCAAGCTCCATCATCTGCTCCATAGACAACCTGAATGTCGGCTGCCGGTTAGTCACAAATCAGTCAAAATTTTTAGAAGCGCTCAATAAACGTAAATACACGCACGTATTCGTATCATCGTTCCTGTTTGAGAGTACCGAAAAGGTCATCAGGAATCTGGGGATAGACATTACGCTGGTTCTTCTGGCGGAGTACGGGGAGAGCGCGATAAACACTAAGAACGTGAAGACGCTCGAGATGCCGGTGCACTCAATCTCCATCGCGAACCTCCTGAACGGCACCGAGGACCTGTCGTACGCGGAGAATTCGCAGAACGGTATACGCTTCATCGCACCGTCGGCCCACATTCTGATAGTGGACGACCTGATAACGAACCTGCGCGTGGCCGAGGGGCTGATGATGCCGTACCGAATGCAAATAGACGTCTGCCGGAGCGGTTTTGAGGCCATAGAGCTTGTGAAGCAGAACAAGTACGACATGGTCTTCATGGACCACATGATGCCGGAGATGGACGGGATTGAGACAACGCTGAGGATCCGCAAGATGGGCGAGGAGAACGCGCGCTACGACAAGCTCCCCATAGTCGCGCTCACGGCCAATGCGGTGTCGGGCGTGCGGGAGATGTTCCTGCAGAACGGGTTCAACGACTTTCTGGCCAAGCCGGTCGAAATGGCGAAGCTGAACACGATACTCGAGACCTGGCTTCCCAAGAAGAAGAGGGAACCGTACACGGCGAAGGACACAGTAATGTACGCGCCGGCGTTTGAAATACAGGGGATAGATGTAAAAAGCGGCGTTTACATGACCGGCGGAAGCGAAACACAATATTTGCGCGCGCTATCCGCATTCTATAAAGACGGATCGGAGAAGATAGAGCAGCTGCGGGCCTGCTGCCACAAAAGCAACATGAAGCTCTACGCCGCCAGCGCGCACGCGGTGAAGGGCGCGGCGGCAATGATAGGCGCGGCAAAGCTCTCGAGCTTCGCGAAGGCGCTCGAGCTGGCGGCGAAGAACGAAGATATCGACTACGTGCGGAAGAACAACGATATCTTCATCGAAGACTTCGCGGCGCTCTTGAAGAACATCAGCTACGTGATAACGGCGAGCGGCAAGAACAAGGGCAAAGCCGGATCGGCGGCACAGGCGCGGGTACACATCCTCAAACTGCGGGATGCGCTGAAAAGTTTTGACATAGAGGCGGCAGACGCCATACTCACGAACCTCCAGAGCGGGGCGTGGGACGAGAAGACATGCGAAACGCTGGAAAGGATCGCGAACAAGATCCTTATCTGCGAGTACGACGAAGCCCTGGAAATCATCGGGGACGCGATAGACGAAGAGCGTTAGGCGTATGTACATATACGACGCAGTGCAGGGTGTTAATGTATTGATGCGTAAATAATAACGCACATTAACAAAAAGGGTGGCCGGGTATGGAAGACTTTATAAAAAATAACATCGAGGAGTTCAAGCGGGATGGGAAGAGCTTTATCTACTTCAACATCTCGGGGCTCACCGACAACGACCAGTTCGAGAAGTTCGCCGGCGCGGCCAAGAAGCTCATATCGAAGTACGAGCCCAAGTCGGTGTACGTGCTGACAAGCCACCTGACGTTCTTCGACACGAAGACCAAGGAAATATCGGCCGGCTGGATAATCCACAACAAGCCGTACGTAATAGCTTCTGCGCTCGTAGACATAAACGGGCTCACGAGGATGGTGGCCAAGAGCATATACAAGCAGGCAGGCCGCGAATTCGCGACCCCGTTTACGACCAAAGAGGAGGCTATCCAGTGGCTCTTGACACAAGATAGCGTAAATTGGGGTGAAACATCTTGAAATTGACATTACGAGAATATTATCTTTTATGTAGAGGTTGTATTTTGGTACAAAGTTTGTCCGTTTTCCTTGAAAGGGGAATGTTAGTATGACTATATCTTCCAGAGGAAGGTACGCGCTCCGCATGATGATTGATATCGCCGAGAACTGCAGCGAGGGATTTGTCCCTATTAAAGAGATATCCAAACGCCAGAATATCTCAGTCAAGTATCTGGAACAGATCGTCTCCCAGCTGACCAAGTCTGGCCTCTTGCGCAGCGGCCGCGGCTCTCAGGGCGGTTACGCACTCACCAAAACTCCCAGGGAGTACACCGTCGGCGAGATCCTCCGCGTGGCCGAGGGCGGAACCATCGCCCCCGTGGCATGCCTGGCCGTCGAAAATTACGACTGCAACCGCAAAGACTTCTGCCAGACGCTCGACTTCTGGAAAGGTCTCCGCGACGCGATCGACAAATACGTCGATTCGGTAACGCTGCAGAACCTCATGAAAGAGAAAACCGCCAAAAAACGGGGCAGCAGGTCGGCGGGATAACGCAAAAACACGGCGTCCGGCGGACGGGGCCGGGTATAACCGGCCCCTCAAGCAAACCATCTGCCCGTAAAACAGGGGCGCTGGCCGGCGGAAAGCGCGGCCCGCAACGCCCCCACAGTTGTGCCGTCCCCGGCTGCGGGGAGCGGTATTTGCCCCCTTATTCCCATATTTTTCCGCCAGCGCCGCGGCCTCCGGGTAATTTATCTTGTTGCTATTGATTTTTTCGTATCAATAAATCTATAATATTGATGTATTCTATTTTTTAACAACTTTCAAATTTATCCAAGGAGCATTGTATGAATCTTAGAAAAAAGTTGGTCTGCCTGGCAACTATTGCTGCCGTATCCATTACCGGTGTCATTTCCACCGGCTGTTACGGTAAGTACGCGCTATTCAATAAAATAGTCAAGGCTTACGGTTCTTTGGGGAACAAGTGGATCAGTTCCTTAGTTCACCTCCTGACGGCGCATGTCGTGTTAGGGTTCTGCGTATTTGCCGACTTCCTCATTTTTAACACCATCGAGTTCTGGACCGGCTCGAACCCGCTCGCCATGGGCGACACCTACGAGGAGACCGCCGAAGACGGAACCAGGATCGCCGCGCAGAAAAACGGCGACGGTACGCTGTCGGTCAACATGTACGACCCGAACGGCAATACTTCCAGCTTCAAGCTGGCCCGCGACGGCAATATGATCCGCGTTTTCGATAACGACGGCAACATCATTGCCCTCCACTCGGCCCAGTAAGCCGGAGGCAAAGCAGCCGTAGATTTTTGTACCAACAGGGCGCGTAACCAATTGATTATGCGCCCAATTCCAAACCCAACGAGGGAAACCTATGAAACTGAAAATTCTGATCTGCGCTGCAGCGGCTATGGTGATGTGCCTCAGCGGACCGGCGAGCGCTTTCATAAGCCCAAACGCGCTCGGAGTAGTCCTCGGCACGAGTACCGAGATCAACTACCAGAAGGCTATGGGTGCCGCGCGGCTTGAGATAGGCGTGGGGTGGGACATCAATGCAAGCAGCCTGAACGGCGGCGTCCGCTACCATGTTCTGCACAGAAATATCTCAGACGGGCTGCATTGGTACCTCGGCCCCGGCGCCGGCCTCTACGTCCACGACGGCGATAACGACAACGTCCATCTGTACGCAGGCCTGCCAATCGGCATTGAGTACAACTTCAACAAGCAGGGGGTGCCCCTCCTCCTCTCGCTCGACCTGTCGCCGGGCATTCAGGTATTCCCCAAGATCACCGAGGCTTGGAGCATCGGGCTCGGCATACGGTGGACATTCTAAACTGAAAATTCAGGACATGCCTGCATAAATAACAATGGCGCGTAACCGACCGGTTACGCGCCATTTATTGTTTGACGACCATCCCCGCGCCGTCACTTCACAGCCTGCTCAATCCTCAAGAGCGCCTTATCGACGTTCTCCGGCGAATTGAAGGCGCTGATGCGTATGAACCCCTCGCCGCACTTCCCGAAACCCGCCCCGGGAGTACAAACGACCCCGGCCTCGTTCAGCAGCATGTCGAAGAATTTCCACGAATCCGACTTGCACTCTATCCATATATAAGGCGCGTTGACGCCGCCAGTACAACTGTAGCCGAGCGATGTCATTTTTTCCTTTATCTTCCTGGCGTTGGCCATGTAGTAGCGGATGATCTCACGGACTTGCGTTGGCCCCTCGCCGTGATAAATAGCCTCCGCCGCGCGCTGGACCGGGTAGGATACGCCGTTGAACTTCGTGGTGTGGCGGCGGTTCCACAGCCCGTGAATCGCGTGCGCCGCCCCGTCGGCGCTGTAGGCCATGCAGGACTTGGGCACGACGGTAAACGCGCAGCGTGTCCCCGTGAACCCGGCGGTTTTAGAAAAACTCCGAAACTCTATCGCCACATCCCGCGCGCCCTCGATCTCGTAGATGGAGTGGGGGATGGAGGGATCGGAGATGAACGCCTCATACGCCGCATCAAAAAGGATCAGCGCCTTCTCCGCGCGGGCGTAGTCCACCCAGGCCTTTAGCTGCTCCTTGGTCGCCGTCGCCCCCGTGGGGTTGTTCGGGTAACAGAGGTAAACCAGGTCAACCCGTTTATCCGGCGGCCCGGGCACAAAGCCGTTGGCCGTGTTCCCCTCAAGGTAGACAAGCCCGCCGTAGCGCCCGCCGGCAGCGGCGCCCGTCCGCCCGGCCATAACATTCGTATCCACATACACGGGATAAACCGGGTCCGGCACCGCCACTACTATGTCATCGGCAAAAAGCTCCTGGATATTCCCGGTATCACACTTGGCCCCGTCGCTGACAAATATCTCATCCGAGGCCACATCCGCCCCGCGGGACTGAAAGTCGTTCTTGGCAATCTGCTCCCTCAGGAACCCGTACCCCTGCTCCGGCCCGTACCCGCGGAAGTTGCCCGCCTCCCCCATCTCCTCCACGCCCCGGCGGAACGCCGCGACGCAGGCTATAGGCAACGGCCTCGTAACGTCACCGATGCCGAGCCTTATGATCTCCTTGTCGGGATTCTGCCGCTGGAACGCCGCCACGCGCTTCGCTATCTCGGCAAAAAGGTAGGAAGACGTCAGTTTCAGGTAATTCTCGTTGATTTTAATCATAAGATCCCATCAATCCGCGCTGTTGGTAATGTTTAAGACCTTGTCCAGGTTCGTCACCTCGAACAACCGGTTCAGATAGGAATTCTGGTCAGGGTTGGCGTTGACGATGGTCAGCGTCCGCTTCTCTTTTTGCAGCAGCGTGTGGAAGTAGACGATTACGCCCAGCCCGTGGCTGTCGATGAAGTCGGCGCCGGTTACGTCCACCACTATGCGGGAGAGCTCCTTGTTCTTGTAGAGGCTGTCCATCTTGTGCTGGAACTTCTTAACGTCTACGTCCACGATCTTGCCCGTGAGCTCCAATACCGGGTTTTTGTCCTCAGATTTGATGACTATTTCAAGAGCCATGCGGTCCTCTTTCTTTTAAAAACTGTTATTTTTAGGATAAGGCCATGTATAAATATTATTTTTGTGATAGGAAAAAGTCAATATTTATAGTGCGAAATGTGGAATGGGGGGAATGGGGAATGCGGAATGCAGAGTTCGGAACCCCGAGAGACTCGCTGACGGGGGGATGGCGAAATGATGACGGTATATGAGGTGCACCCGGTCAACCCGCAAAAGCGCGGGCTCGAGGCGGCGGCGCGGATACTGTCGGCCGACGGCGGGACCGCGGTCTACCCCACCGACTCCGTCTACGGCCTGGGCGCCTGCGTCACCAACATTAAGGGGATAGAAAAGATCGCCCGGATGCTCGAAAAGGACAAAACAAGGCCGTTTTCGTTCATTTGCAGCGATTTCTCCCAAATCAGCAAATACGTGAAGGTCTCGAACGCGCACTACCGCCTGATGAAGCGGTGCCTGCCGGGCCCCTACACCTTCATCCTCGACGCGACGAATCTGGTCCCAAAACGCATAATGCCCAAGCGCAAGACCGTGGGGATACGCATGCCGGACTGCACCGTCGTCCTGAAATTAGTGGCGCTTCTGGGGGAACCGCTGGCGAATACCTCCATCAACATCGCCGGGGAGCTGGCCAACGACCCCCTGGAGATCAAGGCGGCGGTGCAACACGAGGTAGACGTAATGCTAAGCGCGGGGCCGCTCGACAGCCCGGAACCGTCTACGGTCGTTGACCTTACGGGGCCGGCGCCGGTAGTGGTGAGGATGGGCAAGGGGGAGTGGGATGAGAACTGGGATTAGAACGAAATCCATACATTGAAAGGTTCGTGTAATACTATGGGAAAAGAGATTGAACGGCTGATAGGCATCGTGGCCAAACTCAGAGCGCCGGACGGGTGCCCGTGGGACCGCGAGCAGACAAACCACAGCATCCTCACCTGCCTCCTCGACGAGGCGTATGAGTTTTTTGAGGCTGTAGACATGAATGACGACGCCATGATGCGGGAGGAGCTGGGCGACCTGCTGCTGCAAGTAGTCCTGCACGCCCAAATCGCCACGGACGATAACCGGTTCGACATTGAGGATGTAGCCAAAGGGATCGGCGACAAGCTCATCCGCCGCCACCCGCACGTCTTCGGCGACACGCAGGTATCATCGTCAACCGAGGTAATCCAGAACTGGGAGCGGATAAAGAAAAGCGAGTACGACGGCAGCGAGCGGCGCAAATACATGGTCGACGACATCCCCGACGCCCTGCCCGCGCTGTTCCGCGCCGAAAAGATGCAGAGGAGGGTCGCGCAGGTAGGTTTTGACTGGAACGACGCCGGCCCCGCGCTCGACAAGGTCGAAGAAGAGTTCGGCGAGTTCCGCGAGGCGCTGGCCGCCAAAGACGCCCAACACGCCGAAGAGGAGTTCGGCGACATACTGTTCGCGCTTGTCAACGTGGCAAGGCACCACAAAATCAGCGCCGAAAACGCCCTGCGGGCCGCAACGTACAAATTCGCCAAACGGTTCAGATTTGTCGAGGACAAATTCAGGGAAATCGGCAAAGACATGCGCGACGCCACGCTTGAGGAGATGGACGTGTTCTGGGAAGAAAGCAAGAGATCGTGAACGGCGGGTTGGGACGGTAAATGTAAATTTAGCGTAGCTAAAATCAAGGTACAAAGACTATGGGATTATGTTTTGTCGCCTCATTGAGCCGGCGTGATACCGTATATGGGGGAAAAGAGGCAGCTTGCGGCACCGGCGGGCGCATGTAATCACTTGCATTAAAAGCTCGGCCGCCGAAGAATTCGCTCACGGTTGCAGTACCCGGTTCGTACAGTAAAGTTTGGAACAGCCGGTACGCGGCACGGCCCACGTTCCGGGCGGCGAATTGGCTTTTAATCTTTTGACTTGTCCGCGTACCGTAGAAGCGAATATCTTTCATGCCGGGCGGCGAGTAGTTCCATTGGGGCTGATGCTTCTGCGGCCGAGATGTGAATACATGGATTGCATGCTCCCGCAGGCACAGCAAGCCGCCTCTTTTCCCCCGTACCATGGGATGGCGATGGCTCAAGGCACCGGCAAAACATAATCCCATATTGTTTTTAATTCACACCGGTAAACCCCAATTTACCGATAAATCTTTACACAATTCTTGCCATCCCGGCCAATATAATGTAGATTTATAGTACGGCTGTTTAACCATGATTTAGCCCAAAGGAACTTACAGGATGAACGCATCAGTCGGCGGTAAAAGCAGGCGTGCTGCAAGCTGCGTTTTTGGCGCGGTTGCGGTGGCGGTGCTTTAAATTCTCGCCTTACCGCAAAATGCCGCCAATACCGAATATCGGGCGGGCGGCCTTTTCGAACATTTTCACGATCAATACAACAAACAGCCTCTCAGGCAGGATCGTGTACAGCGCTCTGAGGATTTTCATGCACGCCGACTTCACGGGCTTGTGCTGATTTTTCGGATTGAAGGCGGCGGCCCACGGAGACTCGGCGAGGTAGGACCTCCATATCCGCAGGCCCTCCCTGTCGAAGCAGTCCTTAAACCACGGCCTGCCGCTGAGGTAGTAGTTGGTGTAGTGCAGGATGGCCGGGTTGTCCCTCGCCTCATCCAGCTCCTCATCCGTATAAAACGGCGCACCGCTTCGGAAGGCTATGGAGCATACCGTCCTGTTGCCGTAGAGCCGTACAACCGACGGTACGTTGTATTTCAGAGACAGCGTTTTTATTTTGCCCCTCAGTACCCTGTTCAACGCGCTCTGATCCGGGTATATCGTCGGGAAACCAGCAATATCCCTGATTAGCGCGTCACCTACACCGTGTTCCCGCCAGTAGCCGAGATTGATGAGTATGATGCCGGAATTATGGTACTCGTAGCAGTTTTCCAGACAGATCCGCGCTTTGTATTTCTCGGTACGTACATCAATTACCATCGCGCAAGCGTAATCACGTATATCCAACCGCGCCAACCCGGCCAGAGAGCCGTCGATTACGGTATCGCCATCGAGGTAAAGAGCCTCGGAAATATCATCCGGCAGCAGCTCGGTTATGAATATTCTGGAATAGGCGTCAAAAGAACCGGCGTAAGATTTCACTCCGGCCGCCGTGATTTTCTCGTTCAGCGATTCCGGCACGTCAATAATATGAAGTTCTGCCCTGCCATCGGCAATCGCCCTCAGATTCGCCGTATTCTCCGGGCTTATCCCGCTTGCCAAAATATAAACGCGGATATCAAGCCCGCCGTTGTTCTTCAGCAAACTGAGCATGCTGACACCCGTCTGCATGGCAAAGGAGTCGTTAGTCGCGTAGACGATGTTGAGAGCTCTATTTAGTTCCATTAGTATAATATATATTATTGTTTCCCAACAACGCAATTTTTAAAAAAAATAGTATGCAGCATTAAAACATATTCGATACGCTCAGTCACGAGATAACTTTTCCGCCACCGTCAGCAGATTTTTATTGAACGTAATCCTTATACCAACCCGTAAAAAGTGACAGGGCCTTACTGCTCTTGATATAATCCAGAAGAGCCATCTGAAATGTTTAAAGCACGCTCTGTAGGAATCCCGCCTGATTATCCGGAAACCAGTGTCGTGCAGCAAATTGTCAACCCTGTTTCTGGTAGTAAAATACGAATGGGAATAGTCACATTCGTAAAAATCAGCGCCCCAATCGCGCGCGTCAGGATGAAAAAGTATAACTTTCCCTCCTGGCTTCAAGAGGCTGTTCATCCCATCCAAAACACCCAATACTTCCTTATAGTCCACGAAATGCTCCAAAACATGGCTCATTATGATCATATCGAAAGTTCCTCTTTCCAATTCCTGCGGAAATGGCGGGACAAAGCATTTTATGGCGTTGATCCCTTTTTTTCTGGCTTCTTCATAACATATATCAGACGCTTCTATTCCGGTATATTCCATCCGGGAAATCTTTTCTTTCAACTTTTCGTATATACCCCCTCTGCCGATACCGATTTCCAAAATTTTCTCCGGATCATACGCCGCCGCAGTTTTAACTAACATTTCCCAAACCTTCTCGTTCAGGAATGCGCCCAATTTATTTCTTTTGCGCTTAGCGAAGCTGTCGTAGAACATAGCTACTCCGCTTCTTTAAATGTGTTTGTTTGACATATATTAATATATATAATAATATATAATAATATAATATTTTCGTTATGAAGAATCGTATGGGGGGGGGGGGGGGGGGGGGGGTAGCATACAGCACCGTTTCCGTAACGAAACCGTAGTGTCTTACATAAAGTTTGTATTCCGGCACTATATTGCGAATGTATTCCGGTATATTAACCATGTCTTCATCGCTGTGGTAAATGCAGATTGCCAGTTTCGGCTTATCCCGCAGTATCGTCTTCTCGGCACCTTTGAGGGCGCTTAGCTCCGCGCCCTCCACGTCCATCTTTATGAAAGATACCCTTTTGAGCCCCAGACTGTCTATCGTTCTGACCTGCAGGCCAACCGCGGCTTCGCGGCTGCCGTCTTCCGTTATTTTGAAACACTTGTCCTTTTCGTCATAAAAAAACATTACCTCGCCATCACGGTCATAGACGCCGGCGTTGATCAGCGTTATTTTGGGGTTTGCCCCGTACTTCCTCTTCAATTTTTCAAAACTGCCGGAACCAGGCTCGAAAGCGATGATGCGTTCGTATTTTTTGCAGCGCCTCATAAATGGGTTTATAGTGTCTCCGGTAAACGCCCCGCAATCTATAAAAACTTCGCCGCCGCCAAGCTTCAACTCTTTTGGAAAATACTGTTCTTCCCTGAAACGGCGGCACGGATAGTCCCTCTTGTCGCGGGTCTGCCTGAATTTTATCATGCCCAAGTATAATTCTTTGCTGAGCCTGTCGGCTAGCGCGGCAGCCACCGCCTCCACCCTCGCGGTATTTTGGCTGTAGAATGCGACCGCATCTCCCCGCGACACGAGGCTGAAGTCGCGGGCATGGTCTACATAGCAGTGGTAGTATGGCTTGATGCTCCTCCAGAGAAAATTGTCCCTGAGGAACTGCCACCTGTAGCCTAGAAATAAAAGCGGCTTGACGATTAACATCCTGACAATACGCCTGAACATTACGCTCCAGCCCTTTCCGCGTTTTTGCCGCCGGCCACCCGTTTCCCCCGCACAAGCCCAACGAACAGCATCAGCGCCAGGATAACTGTAAATATTGCCGATATCTTCATCGCACCGCCAAGGTAGAGCGATTTAGGCATCATCACCACCTCGTAGCTGCCCGCCTTCAGCGGCACCGCCATCCAGGCCATGTCGGCGCGGTAATATTTCACGGGGGCGCCATCGACCTCTATACGCCAGCCGGGGTAGTAGACCTCCGATATCCTCAGGAAGCCGTCGGCGGGCATTGTGACGGAGGCAACCCTTTTGTTCGGAGTGTATTTTTTCCATTCTACCTTGAGGTGTTTTTCACCAGCGGCAATATCATTTGTATTGACATTTGTATCGACACCGGCACTGTCATTATCAATACCGCCGGCGTTATCATCAACACCTGCTACAGGCGCGGGAACTGATTCACCCCGTGTAAACGGCAGTTCCGGCTCCTCAAGAAGCGCCGCCGTAGTCCTGTAGTTATACTCCTCCCTCCGTAGCGCCGATATTATGTTGTCCTCCTCCATCACCACATAATCAGCCGCGTACGACAAGCGCCCGAGCGATGTGGGGTTCTTTATTTTGCTGATCCCCCCCGATCCGGACGCCATCAATATATAATTGACACCGGCCAGGTCCAAAAACGGCGTGTTGCCCTCTATCCTCTCCCTGCTCAAACGCATATTTCCGTCCCGCGAGATCTCCGCGATATCAGCCAAATACTGCAAGTCGCGCTGGTCGCCCCTAAACGCCCTGTAACAGTTGAGCTCATTATCATGAAAGCCGCCTACACCCTCGAGGCCGTAGAAGGCTTCCTGGTTCTCGGTCGCGAATGTGCGCGGCAGGGAGAACACGCGGAACGGAACCTTCTCGTGCCCGGCCTTCAGCTCCCGCAGCGCAGCGTCGTCGCGGTAGTAGTATTTCCACGGGCTCTCTACCTTGATGAACTGGCCGTTGACCTTTACCATGTCTATCGTACCCATTATTATCAGCGCGTAAACGAGCGTACTGCCCCTGACCTTCCCGTTGACAACCGCGATCAGCATGCCGAGCGTCACAACCACGAAGAGCCACCAGAGCCATAGCGCGGGAATGAATTTCTGCTTAAAGTTGGCCGCGAAAACCCTGTCGGCGTCGCCGCCGCCCATCATGGGGGCAGCGAAACTTGCGGCCACCGACTCTACCGAGAAGAGTATGGTAAGCAGCGTCACGCCGCCGAGAGCGGCCCAAAGCCCCGCCGTCCACCTCTGCTGCTGCCGCCCGAATATCTCGAAGCGCTTCGACAGCAGATCCTTAATAAAGAACGCCGCCATGAGCGCGGTAGCAAACGAGAACCAGAACATGATCATGCTCGGCGCGCGGAACCGCTTGACACCAGGTATAATATGGTACGCGGCGGTAAAGAACGGCGTGTTGGCGCCCAGCGCGTAAAGCACGGCCAACACCGCGATGCCCGCCCAGAAGATGCGCCAAAAACTCTTAGGCTTGCTCGCTACCGCCAAAAACGCGAGCAAAAGCGGTATCGCCCCGGCATACTCGGTGTTCAGTTTGAAGAAATTCTTGCCCCAGTAGTACTGCAGGCTGTTTCCGAACTCGTACACCCACAGCGAGAAGAACTCCGCCCAGTTCATCGACCACGACGCCGCGAACTCGAAACCCCGGTCTACGCCGCGCACCGAAAACGCGTCCCGCAAGAACATGTACGACGGGTATATCATCACGCAGGCAACCCCAATGCCTGTAAAGACGCCGGCCCAGAAGTAGGCGGCCTTAAACGCAACCCGCTTCTTATCCTCCTTCGCAGCGATCCCCTTAACCAGATCCGCCGCCCAGTAGAGGAAGATCCCCATGCAGACGAAGTAGGTCAGCTGCATGTGCGACGTGAGGACCATCGCGGCGACGCCTACGGCCAGAAGCCCCGCGTTGCGCAGCACAGGGACAGCCATAAGCGACCGCAGCCGCCAGATCACAAACGGCAGCCATGCAATCACAAACATCTTACCGTCGTGCCCCGGGCTCACGAGGCTCACAAACTGGGGACTCAACATGTAAAAAAGTGCGCCGGCAAAGGCAGTGATACGGGCCGCGCCGAACGAACGGCGCAACATAAAGAAGAAAAATACGCCCGCCAGAAAGATGTGCAGTATCATAGTAAAACCGAAGAAGCGGTATGCCGGCAGGAACGGCCGCAAAACCCCGGTAACCGGGTAGAACGCGTCGCCGTACACCGCATCAACCGTTGGCATTCCGCCCAGGCGCCCCGCCTCCCACATCGGCATCTGGCCGTACTTGGTAAGGCTGACGCTCAAATATTGCCTGACACCCACAGCCGACATCTGGTCGGACGCGGTCAGCATGTCGCCGGAGAAGATGAACTGTGAGAAGATGATCGTAACAATAACGAAAAAAGCGGCTACGCAGATCAGGTCGCCGTGCCGGAACGGCTTCTTAACCTCCGCTGCGGCGAGGGCCGGGGCGTCTGCAGGCTTGCTGCCGGGGACGGTGGGATGGTCTGACATGGCCTTATATGTTCCTTTTTATGGTTAGGTACAAACCCTTAATATAATTCGCGGGTATGTGTTTCTACAAATCGCCGCCCAAAACAATATTATCAATCAGCCGCGTCCCCGTCCCGGCCATCCGGCAGGCTACAGCAACTAAAGCCGTGCGATTGATCTCTTCCAGGGGTTTCAGGCACACCGTATCAACAACTTCAATATACTCGGCGCTAATCAGCCGCCCCCCGCCAAGAACCGACCCAATACACCCCTTTATTACCCGGCCATCCCGCTCCCCGCCATTATAGAGCCCCCTGGCCGACTCCAAAGCCCTATTTATCAACACCGCGTCAGCCCGCTCCGGCGCCGACAAATACGCGTTACGGGAACTCATAGCCAAACCGCCGGGTTCCCGTACCGTTGGGGCCACTACCACCCGCACCGGCAAATTCAAGTCCTCAACCATCCGCTTCACGACAACGACCTGCTGCGCGTCCTTTGCCCCGAAAACCGCAACCCGGGGCCACACTATATTAAACAGCTTGAGGACAACCGTCGCCACACCCCGAAAATGCCCCGGACGGCTCGCCCCGCAGAGCGAGGCCGTGATCTCCTCCACAGTAACGTAAGTACTGTAATTATCGGGATATATCTCCTTGTACGGCGGAGCGAAAACCACATCGCACCCCGCACCCGCCGCAAGTTCGCAGTCCCGCTCCAGCTGCCTGGGATACCTGTCAAAATCCTCCAGCGGGCCGAACTGTGCGGGGTTGACAAAGATGCTCACTACTGTATGATCACAGTGATTAGCCGCTATCTCCAGCAGCGACAGATGCCCGCAGTGCAGCGCACCCATAGTGGGAACCAGGCCTATTGATGCCCCGCGTGTGCAGGATTCCAGCGAATAAGCCGCCATTTCGGAACATGTTGTGATGATTTTCATCGTTATAGACACTTCCTGGTTGACAGGTAAGGAAATTTTGTATAAATATAAGTCTTGGGAGCAAAAAAAACAATACGGGGTTATACTTTGCCGGGGGGCATAAAAAAGAGGCGGGCCCTTGCGGACCCACCCTTTCCTAAGCATTTACTGCAAACTGCAAAAAATAAAGGTACGATAACTTGCACCTCTATCCCCCCTAAGTACTGCTAAATTCTAAAACAGCGAGCCGAGTTCGGCAAAGAACTTATTTACGGCATTTATACTTTTATAATAGAGCAACGCCAAACCTTTTCTTGGCCTGTCTGTTTTTACCGTCATGTTAGGTACGGCTGCCGCGCTGCCGTAAGTATAAGGGTATTGCGCGGCCGATTTTTGGCGGCGCGTTCCGCGGCGCTCCCCCCGGTCTAAGGTGTTGCCCGCGGGCATGGACGTCTTGGCGCTACTTTTATAAGCCGCCGTTTTGCCGCCGTCTGAAACGGCCGGCATGGCAACGGCGCGACCGCAAATATAAATGCGGCGGCTCCGGCTGATATTCAGCTTATTGGCGCCCATAGTGCCCGTGTCCCCCGTGTTTCAAGTTTTTTTAACCGTCCGTCTTGTACTGCTCCCCAAGCGTCCCCTCACGGCCATACCGCAACCGTGTGCAACGATCATATAGTTAATATGTTTATTTGGTTCACCAGTATGCAAGATTTTTTTTTTTTTTTTTTGATGAATCCAAAATGGCTTTATGAGAATGTTAACAAATGGCAATTGGAGCGGGATAAAACGGCTAAATTGTGGCCATAAATGATGAACACCACAAGATGTTGTATGATTATTACAAATGCTTGATGTGATGGGCAAGTCGGCGAAGAGGCCTGCGAAAAGCTCCGTTGCCGTGCGCAGGGGCGTTAATTCCCCCCCTGGTCGTATATTGCCGTCTTGTCCTTCTGGCTAAGTGGGTTGTAGATGTTGATCCCCGGCTTCGCGGTCACTATCTGCTCAATGACCTCGCGGAAATCCCGCGCGTCGTCTACAAAGTCCAGCTCGTTGGTATTGATAACCAGCAACGGTGACGCGGTATAATGGAAAAAGAAGTGGTTGTAAGCCTCGTTCAAGTCACTGATATACCCCTCGTCCATGCCGTTTTCGTATGGCCGCCCGCGTTTCTCTATGCGCCGTAGCAGCGTCCCGGTTGACGCCTGGAGATAGACCACGAGGTCGGGGGCCGGCACGGAAGTTTCGAGCGTTTGCGCGATAGAACTGTAAAGCGCCAGTTCGTCGTCCTGCAAGTTGATGGACGCGAAAATCCGGTCTTTGGCGAACATGTAGTCGCTCACGGTTACGCTGTGGAAGAGGTCCTGCTGGGCGACGACCTGCGTGAGCTGGCGGTGGCGCGAGAGGAGGAACCATAGCTGGGTCTGGAACGCGGCGGCCCGCCGGTCGGCGTAGAACTTGGACAAAAATGGGTTGCCCTCCACGTCCTCGCGGATCAGGCGCGTGCCGAGCTGCCGGCCGAGCAGGTCGCAGAGAGATGTTTTGCCCACGCCGAGCACACCCTCCACGCACAGGAAATTTATGTGCGGCGGAAATTTCAGATCCATTATCATTTCACGGCCCCCGTGTCTGTATAGTTCGCGTTCATGCTATCCGTCGCTAAACGGCGCCGGCACCCCGCCGCCGTCCTCGACCTCGTACCCGTCTGCAAGAAAAAATACATTCTGAGCGGCCACCAGCGCATCCATATCCTCATATAATTCTCCAGCCGTCCGGGAGCCGCCGGCAAGCGGGACTTTGATATCCGGCGATATCATCACCATACCCTCAAGGCAGAAACGGCGGTTCAGCAGCTCCGGGTGCGGGATCACAAGCGTTCTGGGCGGCGCGGAGACGTCGCTGATTTGCAGGCCGCCAAAGACGAGGATGTCGATGTCGGCGGTGCGCGGCCCCTTGGGGACGGTGCGCACGCGCCCCAGGCGGGACTCTATCATCTGGCAGTCGTCGAGGAGCTGGTACGGCGCGCCGGCATAGTACCCGGCGACGACCTTGTTAAGGTAGGGCAACTGCGGCTCGCTTACGCCCACCGCCTCCGTGGCCATCAGCCCCGACACCCGCATCCGCCCGCCCAGCACCCCAAGCAGCATCTGCTCCATTGAGTTGATGTAGAACTCGCGGTCCTCAATGTTGCTGCCGATACTGAGGATCACCACCGTTTTTTCCATCTACGCAGCCTTGATCTTCTCATGGACGGCGCTGACGATACGTTCGAAAAGCTCTTTGCCGCCGGCGGGGGTGATCGAACCGCTGTCCGGCGGCAGCATGAGGCCGTCCGGGCAGATCGCCTGGAATTTCTGGGGGTCGCGGCCACGCCTTTTCCACACCTTGTACTCCTCTTTATCGAGAGGCTTAGCGTCGATCCCTTCAAAAGGTTTCAGGCGGATGTACGACAGGAGCGAGAGTATAAGGCCGTCGTCGCGGTCTAAATCGGAGGCTTTGTCGCCGTTTAGCACGGTATTTATGTCGAAGAAAGCCATTTTCAGGCCCGGATACTTGAGCGTCATCCTCCGCATGACCTCGTCGGCCGGCCCCCAGTTGAACGGCGCCGCGTTTACCAAAAATATCCTGTTTATACCCTGGAATACGTACGAGTGCAGGATATCGCACAGCATGTTGACGAACGTATGGGGCTTGACCGCGGCGGCACCGGCAAACGAGATGAACGGCCCCGAACAGCTAAACGGGAGCAGCGGGGCAATCAGGATCCCGGACACGCGGGACAACTCCCGGGCGATCTCGAGGGCGCAGGCCGACTCGGCACCCACCTCCCCCACCGCGCCAAACGGCTCACAGCCGCCCAGCGGGAATATCACCGCCGGAACCTCACCGATGCGCCGGCGGACCTCCTCGTGAGTCAACCGCTCAATATCGTAAATATTTTCGTCTATATTATCCATAAAAACAGGCGTATTGTTGATTGTTGTTATTTATTGGGGGTAAATCGGAGTGAGAGGATTTGAACCTCCGGCCTCTTGGTCCCGAACCAAGCTACAATCCCCCCAAACCGCATTATTTAAGGCCTTTTGGCCGGACTATCAGCTAAATAACGCTCCAAAAAATAGCTATTTTGCAGCACTATAGCACTTTTTGCAGCACTTTTTTAACCTTTTCGGCGGGGAGCGTCCACCCCTTTTTCCCGCCGCCGTCATCATAAATATAGTTATTGCGCATACCCGGCGCAAAATATTTTCTTCTGCCTTAAATTAATCCCGCCAGACCCGGCGCCACATCCGTTACGGCCATCCGAGCCTCACCTAAAATTCGATTACACATTTATATCGATACAAATAGTTACGGCCTAATCCAGTCTTCCAACCTCGCAGCTCTTTTGACAAAATGCTATTCCGAATTTAATGATATCGTTGTAGCATTTGTTTTCCAGCGCTTTGGCGTATTTACCGTCTATTATCTGTTTTAGCGCCTCGTCGCGTTTCTTTTGGATCTCTCTCATGTCGGCTGTCCACTTAAGTTCTAATACCACAGCCTTGCCGCGGCCACTACGGTGCGTCATGACTATGTCGCATCTGCCGAGTCCGGTTTCACGGTTTGATTTCAGGTCATAATCGCGTATCCCGGCAAGGACGCCGAGCATTACCCCGTGATAAAAATCCTCCTTGCCGTCCATATAACTTATAGTCGATAAAAGAAATTCTCCTAACTCTTCCTGCACAACGGCGGCGTTGCCACTAAGAACCGCCTCGTGGAGTTTGCTAAAATCTTTTTGCTGTATTCGTTCGTTAAACCATTCTTTTATTTTGGTTATGTATATATACTTCAACTCCAAGTTAGGGATACACAACTCCAACACTTTCTCTACATCCATATAATGTTCACTAACCTTTTTCAGATAACCGGTAAAAAACAGAAAATTCCAGACATTGTCGGGGTCTTTATATATGTCGCCATAGGTTATATCCTCATGTACCGTTTTCGCAATAGTCCCGCCGGCCATCAGCGTTTCCAGTTCCTCCTTTGCCTCACCATCAACCATATCTATCATTTTACGGACTATATCGTTACCGCTGGTGTTTGCCCAGTACGGTTCGGGGGGCCTGTTTATGTGTGTACGCCAACCGCTCAACGCGTTTACGCAACTCCACGGGTTATATACCACCGTATCCCCGAATAAATAGCCATTATACCAATCCCTGAGTGTTCCCCGCTTCTCCTCCAAGCCGTAATATTTCAGTATAATATCTATCTCGTCCTGCGTGAAACCAAAGTATTCTGAATAATCGTTGCTTAGTACCGATATTATGCTGAGGTTGTTCAGACCTGTAAAAATGCTCTCTTTAGAGACACGCAGGCACCCGGTCATAACAGCAAGCTGTAAATACGGGTTATCTTTAAGCCCGCTGCTCAGGAATGGGCGAATGAAGTCTACCATCTCCTCGTAAAAACCGCGCACCCATGAATTTTCCAATGGGACATCGTATTCGTCTATCAAAACTATGACTTTTTGACCGTGGCAGCCAGCCAAACATTTGCAAAGAAACAGGAGCGACGTGGAATAATCGTCAAGAGAACCGTTGCGATCAGCCAATTTTTGAAACAACAGGCGGTCTGTCTCTTTGGTAATTTTTTCCATGACATATTCATGCCGGCTGAACTCTTCAGCCATAAAATTCTTCAACTGCGTATACGAACGCTCAAAAGTATCCCGTTTCACCTCTTTGAGGCTCAAAAATATCACCGGATACTTTCCCTGATGCCCCATATACCGCTCTCCGGCAGATTCAATCTTCAGCCCCCGGAACAGCGCCCGCGTATCCTTGCCGCCGATTGGCGCCGTATCCTCAAAAAAGCACTTCAGCATAGTCTGGTTCAGCGTCTTTCCGAAGCGGCGCGGGCGAGTACACAGGGTAACGGCGGAATCTCCGTCCAAAATATCCTTGACAAATAAGGTCTTATCGACATAGTATGACCCGCCTTCGATTAGCTGGTCGAAGAATGACTTACCTTTAGGCAGGGTGGCTAGGGTATTTTCGGTCTCCATAGCAATAATATAGTTTTTTTCAACAAAAAAAGCAACAAAATCTTATTTTGAGGCAGCGGCAGCCCCCTCAAAACCATAGACTGCGATCGCCGCCACAGAGATGAGGGAACCGCCGGCAACGGTTGCGCACCCTGTAGCACCAATCAGATTTTAATCTATGGAGTTGTAAAGCAAAAAAACGTGTAAGTGATTGATTTTTATGGGGTAAAAAAATCGGAGTGAGAGGATTTGAACCTCCGGCCTCTTGGTCCCGAACCAAGCGCGCTAACCGGACTGCGCTACACTCCGAAATCTCAACTGATACATAATATACGTTATGGTACGCCCAAAATGCAATTTTTTTATATTTTTGACACCATCCCGATATACCGCTCTAACCGCTCGGTCTCGTACTCCGCGATAAGCCGTACCATCGGCCCGGCCGATTGTCCGCTGCCGTAGTAGCTGCCGAAGCAATCGTAGTACTTACCACGGCCGGCGAATTTTATGTCTATCGGCAGCAACCCCGCCCTCATAAGCTCTAAATTAATGATGAGCCGCCCCACCCTGCCGTTGCCGTCTATGAAAGGGTGTATCCCCTCGAAACGCAGGTGGAACTCCGCGACGGCCTCAATGATGTGCATCCGGCCCTTCATATCAGGGTAGCCCGCTATGAGCTCCTCCATTTGGACGGGGACGAGGTATGGCTGCGGCGGGGTGTGGGACGCGCCCATTATGGCAACCGGGAGGCGCCTGTACACCCCCTTGTTGGCCGCATCGTTCATGAGGACGAGCGAGTGGATACCCTTGATATCCAACTCGGTCAGCCCGGCGCCCGCGCCAGCGATTGAGGCGATGTACTCGAACGCGTCCCTGTGGCCGATTGCCTCCAAATGCTCCCGCAAAGGCTTTTCGGCGATGGTGACGCCCTCCTGCAAAATGAGCGCGGTCTCCCGCAGGGTGAGGCTGCTGCCCTCGATCGCGTTTGAGTTGTAGGTGCTCTCGACCACAAACTCGCCGCGCAGCCGCCGCACCTCCGCCTCGCTAAGCGGCCGCAGGGCCCCCAGATCGTCTCTGAGCGCGTCTATTTTCGTGAAGTCCATAGAGATAAAAATAAGTCGCGCCGGAGACGGTTTTCAATGTTTTTATAGATAATCCTCAGCGGACAGGGCCTAATAACCCCGGATCGGGAGGCGACTCTTTTTCTGTAAATTTGGGAGCGTCGGCCAAACTCGTTATGTACTCAAGGGCCCGCTTCTGCCCCAGCGGGTTCAAACTGCGGAGCGCGTGGAACTCGTTCCTGTTCTGGGCAGCGAGGTTTAGGCACCGGCAACAATATTGTTACAGCCGCCGGATCTCGTCCACCGTTAGCCCGGTGATTTTAGAGATGGTATCAGGGGCTATGCTTTCGGATTTCATGGCCCTGGCTGCGTTATTCATGCTTTGCGCCACGCCTTCCCGCCAGCCTTCCTGCTTGTACTTTTCTTCATATTTTGTCAATAAACCGTTCTCCGCTAAAAGCTCTACAACATCTGCGTAATCGTCGTGTCTTTTCACAACCCCCTCCTTTTTTAGTATGTGTTCGTTTTCCGCCATAACCACCATAAACCACGTAGCCAGAGATACCTGATACTCTTCGTCTTCCTCCGGGAACTCTGAGGCCAGTTGGAACATTGCCCTGTTGATACCCGGCCTCAGCGCCTTCAGAAGCAACTCACTGTCATCCAACTCGGAAGTGACGACTACCTGTATAGCCAACGCCTTTCCCGGAGGACAACCCTTGACTATAATACACTCCCCTATCTCTGCGCAACACCCTGTAGTTAAATTCCTCCCTCAAGGCCTTAAACAACTCCAAGGGTTCGCGGACTCCTTGCGCGTGGGCTTGTGCGCACCGCCAACTTTCTTATTTTTGCTCATAATACACGTTTTCTCCGGTTAAATGGTTGACAATTAATAGAATATAAAGCATACTACTTCAAACAAGAACAAACTACGGGAATAAGTCATCCAAGAAAGGTAAACCGAGTGATTTGCAACCATCTTTCAGGCCGCCGGAACCGTAGCCCCGTTTTCACCCAAGAGAGTAACCGCTAAAAAACTGGCTCTACTCCCATTCTATTTGGTAAATGGTAATTTACCCGACACATTCATCGGAAACAAAACGATTTTGTAGGGGCGATCGTCCCCGATCGCCCGCGCCGGAATTGCGATATTGCGTTTGATTTGACGTATACCGCAATACCGGCATCGCGTGCGGGCACACAGGCCCGCCCCTACGTTGGATTGTTGGTGTATTTTGCGGGATATTGTAATCCATGCGTTGGCGGGCGACCGGGGACGGTCGCCCCTACAGGTATTA
>Ga0209755_10001199_pt1 | contig 42076 bp, 38 predicted proteins | sample TergutCo191P1_FD_187301 | JGI IMG/M metagenome (GOLD analysis project Ga0209755, IMG submission 187301) | Cornitermes sp. P1 segment gut microbial communities from Petit-Saut dam, French Guiana - Co191P1 (SPAdes) (version 2) | ecosystem: Host-associated > Arthropoda: Insects > Digestive system... | reverse complement strand
TTATTTCTAATTTCTTATTTCTCATTTCTCATTCCCTCCTTTATTCCGCTACCGTAACAGTAACAGTTCTAGTAAACGGAATACCGTTCCTCACGGCTTCCACACTAATCAAATATTCCCCGGTACGGTTAAACACAGCGTTCGCCGTACTCACCGTGAACGACTGCCCGTACGCCGTAATCCCCGACACACTCCACACAACGCCTGAGTACAATTCAGGATTATCAAAAGCTATCAATATTGATGTCTGCCCGTTCGCGCTTGAGCGGTGTATTGTTCCGCCTGAAATATTCGGAGCGTTATTCGCCCCGACAATAAGCGTAAAGACAGGCTGCGCGAGTGTTGTTACACTAATGTTGATTGCCGCTCCGGATTCATAATTGGTATTTTCCGCCGTGCGCGCGAAGACATAGTAAGAGGTTAATGGCAGCAAAGACTCAAAACTCAATGTTGACTGCCAGCCGCTTTCCGGCGCTGCGCTGTTTGCGCTAAGAGCATACTCTACAGTCTGACCATTCGGAGCGTTTACAGCGTTAAGACTGATACTACTGGCTCCTACCACAGCGGTACTCAAACCGCTCACCGCCTGCCCTTGCGCCCTCGCCACGTTCACCGTAATAGCGCCTGTTGCGTCTAAGTAGTTGCCGCTTGGGTGAGTAAAAATCGCCGCGAAGGTCTGTCCATCTCCGGCGTTTGTAACAGCGGCAGACGGCGTTTGCCATCTGTAATCGTCAGGCAGCGCAATGCCGGCGAGAGTCAGCGCGGGCGACCAGACCGCTGCCTGCACAGCGGCGTCAGCCCATACGCCGGGCGCCTTGTTAATCGTAAGAGTTTGCGATAATGTCGACTCGCTAAAAGCGGCGTACACATTGCCGTCAGCGGTTGCCGCATGAATATTGTAGCTGCCCGCGTTAGTCGGAGCGGTAGTGCTTATAGTGTACGCGGTGTCGCTTATACCCTCATAGTACACCGTCATGGCTCCGGCTTCGCTTGCGACAATCCCCGCCGCGAAGTTAACACTGGCGCCCTGCGGACTGCCGTTATAGGTATGCGTATTATTTGTAACCGTAAAATTATTTACATTCAAAGTAAGACGGACAACAGTATCAGACATCTCGCTTTCAAGCGTCTGTCCGCTAAATGCGGCATGGCTTGCCCTCACCCTAATATGATGACCCGCGTCTTCTTTACGCAGCGTATACGTTACACCTGTCTGTCCGCTGATATTATCAAAGCCAGCCATAGATCCAAGCTGCCACTGTAATGAAGGAGTAATACTTGCGCTAAGATTGATGACTTGAGCGCTCAGCCTGTGCCTTCCGATAATCGGATCTCCGCTTGCCGCAGTCCCTGTCAGTGTCTGCAAGTTTGCCCTAATCTCAGGCACAGGCACAGCAATGGTAGCCGGGCTGTCAAGATGACCGGAATTATTGTAGTACTCAACATTCACCCAGATCTTCCTGTCGGCGTCGTCAAACTTCACAGTATAGCTTGAGTTTTCTCCGATAACCTCCGTGCCGCCCTCATGTCTCCACCGGTACATTATCGTGCCGTTACCGTTGTCGGTAACAATATTCACGCTCAAAGTTTCGCCCACAAGGACAGTGCCGCTTATGGTTGCGGTACCGGCAAGCGGGGTCAGTATAATAATCGAGCCTGAAAATGTTATACGCAGATCATAGTAACTGCCGCCGGTTACGAATTTCAAAACAGCGATAGCGTTAGGCGAACCGGTTTCCCAGTTTATTACAAAGCCGTCGTTGCCGTTTTTTATCGCTGTATTCACCAAAGAGTGAATGGCGTTTTCAGCGTAGCGTGAATTCGCGTAAGAGCCTACCGCGAGAAAGTTTGTGTCTTTCGCGGCAATACTGATAAGAGCGAGATCAACAAGCAGCGCAAGCCCTTCCTCGTCATTCACCACAGGAGCGTTTTGCTGCGCGCTGAAAGTATTAAATGAAGCGGTCATCTCCGTGAAATTGCCGTCGCTTACGCCCTGTATCCCTAAATGCGTAAAATGCGCCGCTGTAATTCCCTTGTCAGTAAAGAGCCATGCGCTGCCATTCCACGAGGCAGCTACCACATCAGCCAACTCTAAAGGCATGTTTCCGCCTAAAGTTACCCCGGCAAGGGCACTCGCCATATTCCTGTAAATATGCAGCATATAAGTAACAGTTACTTCGCCCTTTTCACCATGTATTACAAACAGCACACGGTATTCTCCAACCGGCAGTTCGATCTCGCTTTTGGTGTTATTATTCTTAACGCCGTTCGTAAAAAAATGAACAGACCTGTCGTTCACAAACTCATCGGCTTTGCCTGCGGCAACATGCCAGAATTCCATTTCCGCTCCGGTAATGTCACTGTCAAATGTTATATCCCATTTAAACGTGCCAACACCGGCGTCGGTTCCGGCGCCGAAAGGCAGCAGCTTAACATTAGCCGCTACAGTCTGTCCCGAAGGTACGTTAATCGTAACCGTTCCGGCAGCCGCTTCCATGTAGTCGTCATTGTCAGGCAGATAAGCGCTGACACGCAAATCCCAATTCCCAACCGGCACTCTTACGCTGCCTGAAGCCGTCTCCAGGTAATCATGAAAATCCTCGTTCCCTCTGGTACAAGCAGCGTTCGGAGTAAAGAAAAGCCCGTAGCGCACAAAGTCTCCCAGCGCTGTCTCCGGCATTATAGTCCTCGAAGATCCGATATCGCCAATCGTCAGCAGTACTATGCCGTCAGTCCCTGTATTATTCAATGTCTCCATCTCAAGCTGACAAGCAGCTACGAAAACAAATAATAAAAGACAAGCGGACAGTAATAATTTATTTAATTTATTAATTCTCATTTGTATTATCCTCCTTACAAAGTAACCGTAACGGTTATAACAGTACTGTAACGCCTGCCGTCCTTAACCGCTTCCAGCGTGATATAGTAATCTCCAACGCGGTTAAAAGCGCTTGCCGCCGCCGTGCCTGTGGTAAGCGTCAGAGTACCGGCAGTAATCGCCGCTCCCTTAACCGGGTGTTCCGTTGTAATCGCCGCTCCGTTATACAGCCACTGAATCGCGCTGTAACTGCCTGCGTTCGTAACGGTAATTGCCCCGCTTGTTTCCGCCGGCTCGCCGACCAGTTTTAATGACAGCGGCGAAAGCGCCGGAGCCTGATCCTGCAGTTGGTCAAAGTCAATCGTCAGACTTTCAAGCGGCCTGTTTACCGTGAATGTTACGTCAAAACTCCGCGCCGCGAGACCTGCGCCGGAAACCGTTACAGTCTCCGTATAAACGCCGTCAAGCAATCCGGTTTTAGGACCAAGGGTAAAGTTCGCGCTCCCTCCCGCCGCTATACCGTTAATGCTTGCAGATGACAAAGCAAAGGCGGAAGCGCCTTCGCCTGAAAGAGCAATGCTTAACGCCCCTGTCGCCGTATCGCCTGAATTGCTCACCGTTACAGTCAGCGGCGTAATTGCCCCATAACCGTAATCCGCAGCGGTAAAGACATGCGTACCGCTTTCACTCAAATCGATAATCATGCCGGTTCCGGCAGGTATCACGCGTCTTTCAGCAAACCCGCATTTTGTACAGGTTCTTGTTTCCTCGCCATTTTCGTCCGCTGTCGGCGCAATTGTTGTTACCCATTCGCCGAAAGTATGCGAACAGGCATCGGATGTTGTGCCGCTTGGACAGCCAGCCGAAGTAAGACCGATTACGGCGATAAGCCATAACCATTTTGTTTTTTTCATCATTGAAAAATCTCCTGTTTTAGCCGCGGTGAACCAATGGTTCAAAGCGGCAAATTTAATCGGAAACACCGCAACGCGGTGTTAAACCTCTTTTTTTAGCCTGACGCTCATGGTCAGGCAAATTTATTCTAAGTTAACGCAACGCGGTAACATAAAGCCTTAATAACTAAAAATTTACCGGAATGTCTTATTCGGGCGGTATTTTTCCTGTGAAATAATGGGGATGTTTACCCTGTGAGCAGAGCTATCCCCTGAAAAAGTGCATAGTGAGTATATAATTGCAAAGTTTCTTCTATATATTAGAGAGAGAGAGAGAGAGAGAGAGAATTTGAATTCACACAAGAATTTGATGTAGAATTATTTTTACCCATTTTGGCGGTTTTTTCTTTCATTACAGAAATAATAGACAATTTAAAAAAATATTACAAGGGGTTTAATAAAAAAAGTGTGGATTTTGTTAAAAATTTACCACTCGTTTTTAGGGGGCATTTATGGGGCTTTAATCTGGAATATTGACTTTCTACATCAATTTATATGTATTAAAGGTATAAATAAGATGGGGAACCCGTCTGGCGGCTGTCGAAAGGCATCCGCTTATTTTTATGGTAATACCACAAGTCCGTCTTTATAGACTTTTCCTTTTATAATATCCCATGCCCGATTATATTGATCGGAGCGTAAAATATGAATACCAATAGGACGAGCAATTAAATCAGCAAATTGCAAACCTAATCCACCTGCCGATTTAATATGTATCTCTTTTTGCCAAACCATGTTTAACACCAAGTTCATTAGGTAACTAGCCGCCGTAAGGCGGCGTACTATTTATTATTATTTAGCTATCCCTTTTCTTTATGCCAGCACATAAAAGTGAATTTGTAAGCAAACAAGATTCATAAATATCATAGTTATGATTTCTAAGGTAATTATTTTTACAGTTATCATTTTTTATAAATGTACATATGTTATAATCAAAAAAAGGACATTTTTTCGGATTTTCAATATAATACAAATCTACAAATATTTTTAATGCTCCATGTAAATAAGAAAAATTAGAAATAAAATAATCGGGTACTTCAGAAAAAATTTCTGTCCTATGGCTATCCGCAAAGTAAATTATTGGACAACCTATGACTGATACAAATTTTTGTATATATTCATTAGTAATATTATTTTCGTAGAATGTTTCTTGGATACTTCTATATTCTATGCCTTTTACTAAAAAGGCATGGAAATCTTTTAGTATTTTTACAAATTCATTTTCTCGAAAATTAAAACTATCAAATAAATTATTTATTTCATTTGTAAAATGTTCTAACGCTTCAAATAATTTTAAATAAACTGCATCATAATTTACTGCCTGTTTAATTTTATTTAATATTACATCTGTATCTAATTCTCTTAATTCTTCGTGGTTTTCTTTAATAAAATAAAATATTTTGTAGGCAAATTCACCCATGGGCAATAAATTTAGACACATTTCACTTATACAGTAAACTAGCTTTAACAAATTTTTCCCTGGCAAAAAATTATTAATAAAATCAAATAAAACAATATACTCTTTATATTGATATCCAATAATTTCATTAATAATTTCACTAGATATTATATCTCCTTCTTTCTCAATAATCAAGGAATTAACCATTGCCATATTTTCTCTAATAACAATTTCATTCAATGGGATATTTTTCTCATCTATTGCAATAAAAGGAATTTTTTTTAATTGATTATTATAAGTATCATTAATATCAATCATTGTTATAGAATAATCATCTAGTTCTGTCGCATGAAATTTGTATTCATCATCTTCAAATACCATACCTAAACATCTGCTTTCTCTCAAGGTATCTAAATTCTTATTTTGCAAAACATTTTGAAGTTCTGAATATCTACTGAGTGGTAATAATGGGTTATTTTCATCAGAACCCAATTTTGAAAATGCCGTCAAAAATATTTTTATATATTTATCAATATTAACATACCCATTGATCGTTGTCATATTTTGTAAGTAGTGGGTAAATTCATGGAAAAGCGTTGGTTTATTATTAATAAAAGTCCCTGTCTCGATGAAAATTTCTAATGAAAACATATCGAAATAACCTCGTCCCCAAACAAAGGCTTCTTTTACATGACGATTGGACATATTTCCTCCATAAAATTTTCCAAATATCTTATTGCATATTTTCATTAGTTGTTTAAAAAACATCATTCAACTTGTTATGTCATTACCTCAAATATTATCTCGCACACAATTTTCTGTATGTCGCCTATCAGTATTAGTAAGAAATGAAAACCCTTTTTCCGCTTTTCCTTTTCATAATAGGTACATTATAACATTTTGATAAATAATGTTCAGCCAGGTTTTTCATCATTTATAATACGGTATTGTGTTTTTATCGGTTTAATTGGGCGGTATAATCTGTGAGCATTAGGATTTACAGGTAATTTTGCTGTTAGGGGTTTAATAAAAAAAGTGTGGATTTTGTTAAAAAATCACATTGACTAATGTTTAAACATTGTATATATTTATTTTAACGGAGTTTTTATGGAAGCTGTGGTGCAAAAATGGGGGAATAGTTTAGGTATTAGGATACCAAATCTTATTGCCCGTGAATTATCATTAAAAAACGGATCGGTAGTTAATATTAACGAAAACGGAAAAGAAATAACCATAAAACCTGTCCAAAAGAGAACTTTGTCAGAAATGCTGGACGCGATTAATAAAAATAATATTCACGAAGAGATTGACTGGGGTAAGCCTGTCGGAAATGAAATATGGTGAAGAAAAAATATACTCCCGAACGCGGAGATATTGTTTGGTTAAATTTCAATCCCTCCTCCGGTCATGAACAGCAAGGCAAAAGACCGGCATTTGTTGTCTCTCTAGAAAAATATAACGAGAAAACAGGCTTGGGGCTTTTCTGTCCTGTAACGAGCAAAATAAAAGATTATCCATTTGAAGTAAAAATTAATAATAAAAAAATCGATGGAGTTGTATTAGCGGATCAAATAAAAAGCCTTGACTGGAAAACAAGAGACATAGAATTTATAATCAAAGAAACGCCTGAAAAAATTGAAGAGATAATAAATAAAATCAGCGTGTTAATTTCAGATTAACGGATTTTAGCATAGTTAATTAGGTTATTTATCCAGCAAATCCTGCAGGGTGATGCCGTCTAAATAATCGGCGATAACTTTGTTGAGTCCTTTCCACATGGAAAGGGTTTTGCATTTCTTGACTCTATCGCATTGATTAACTTTATCTTCAAGACAGGCTACGGGCGCGAGGTTGCCTTCTGTTATGCGCAATATCTGTCCAACGGTATACGCGGAAGGTTCCATTGCAAGCATATATCCGCCCTGTTTGCCGCGGTTCGCGCGAAGAGTGCCCGATGAACTAATTATGGAAATAATTTGCTCAAGATACTGTTTTGAAATATTCTGCCTGTCCGCGATATCTTTTAACGGTATAAAACCTTCTTCCCTGTGTTCAGCCAAATCGAGTAACATCCGCAAGGCATATCTTCCTTTTGTGGATACTTTCACGCGTTTACCTCTTGTTTATTTTTGTTAAGCGCTCAAGCGCATTTTCTAAAACAGAACGCGGACAGGCGGCATTCATCCGCTGAAAACCGCTTCCGCCTCTTCCGAACGTAATACCGTCATTCAGCCATAACTTGCATTTTTTTGTAATGGCGGTATCCAAATCTTTCGCGGAAAGTTTAAGTTCCGAACAGTCAAGCCACGCAAGATATGTTCCTTCCGGTTTAACAAGTTTAATTTTTGGTATTTGCTTTTTTAGAAAATTATCGATGAATAACATGTTATCTGCAATATAATCGATTAATTCTTCCAGCCATTGCTCTCCGCCTGAATATGCCGCTTCGCAGGAAACAATTCCCATAACGCCCGGCTGGCTTAAACCGCAGCTTTTATACTCCTGTTTAAAAGACGAGCGCAGCTTTTCGTCGGATATAAAAATATTCGCGTGCTGAAGCCCCGCAAGGTTAAATGATTTTGAAGGAGATGTGCAGGTAACAGTGATATTGGAAAACCGGTCGTCAAGCCCCGCGAACACATGATGTTTATACGGCGGAAAAACTATATCCTGATGAATTTCATCGGAGATGACTGTAACGCCGTAACGAAGGCAAATTTCTCCCATACGAAGAAGCTCGTCGCGAGTCCACACTCTGCCGACAGGATTATGCGGATTGCACAAAATAAACAGTTTTACGCCTTTTATCTTTTTTTCAAAATCATCAAAGTCTATGGTGTAACTGTCGTCAATGTAAATAAGTTCGTTTACAACTAATTTTCGGCCTGTTTTCTGCACTGCCGAACCAAACGGATAATAAACAGGCTGCTGAATTAAAATCGCATCCTCAGGTTTTGTTAAAGCGCGGACAGCGAGATATATGGCATTCACAACTCCGGGAGTTATCATAAGCCAGTTTTTTTCCGTTTTCCATTCAAAACGTTTTTTATACCATTCCTGCACTGCGGTATAATATGACGCGCCCGGCTCGCTGTAACCAAAAATCCCGTGCTGAGCGCGGGAAACAAGCGCGTCCAGCACGCATGGTGGCGCGGCAAAATCCATATCCGCAACCCATAAGGGAAGCACATCCTCAGGTTTTCCCCTTGATACAGGATCATATTTAATGCTGTTGGTATTTTTTCTTTCTATTACAGTGTTAAAATCGTACATCATTTTCCGCCTGCTATTGCTTGTTTCAAATCTTCGATAATATCATTCTCCGCTTCAAGTCCGACCGACAAGCGAAGCAAACAGCCGTTTATTCCGCGCGCTTCGCGTTCGTTCTGCGGAAGATCGGCATGAGTTTGCAGCAAAGGATAGGTGATAAGACTTTCAGCGCCGCCGAGACTTTCGGCGTATTTTATAACTTTCACATTTTCTAAAATCGACACCGCCGTTTTTTCGTCAGACACAGAAAAAGAAATCATCCCTCCGAAACCGCTTGCCTGTCTGCAAGAAACAGCGTAATCGGGATGTTCCTTTAAGCCGATGTAAAAAACTTTTTTAATTTTACTTTGACATGAAAGCCACTCAGCGATATTTAACGCGGTTTTATTATGACGCTCCATTCTTACCGCGAGAGTTTTAATTCCGCGGATGATTAGAAAACTGTCGAAAGGAGATAAACACGCGCCGGTTGTTTTTGAAATGTAACGCAGCTTGTCAGCCAATCCGCCGTCCTTTACAGTCAACATTCCCGCAAGCGCGTCGTTATGACCTCCGAGATATTTTGTGCCGCTGTGCAAAACAATGTCCGCGCCCAAAGATAATGGCTTTTGAAAAACTGGGGTAAGAAATGTGTTATCAACAATTAAAAGCAGATTTTTATTTTTAGCAGCTTTAGCAACAGCCGCAATATCAACAACATTCATCATTGGATTTGTAGGCGTCTCGATAAAAACCGCTTTCGTCGCAGGCGTAATTTTCGCGGTAACTTCCTCTGTGTTTGCAGCGTAAGAAAATTTAATCCCGTTTTTTTCCGAGATATGAGTGAAAAGGCGAAAAGTGCCGCCGTACAAATCATAAGACGCGACAACATGATCGCCCGGCGAAAATAATTCCATGAGCGCCGAAACCGCCGCCATGCCTGACGAAAACGCTACTGTATCCGCGCCGCCTTCCAGCGCCGTAACCGTATGCTCCAGATGTTCCTTTGTGGGATTCTGCGAACGCGAATAGTCAAACCCGGTACTCTGCCCTACGCCGGGATGAGCGAAAGTTGAGGACGCGAAAATGGGAACAGAAACCGCTCCCGTATTATCGAATTTTTTATCACTGCCGTGTACGCAGATTGTGCTAATGTCCATATCCGAATAATACTATATGTTTAGTATGCATTCAAGTGGACATCCTCACTGAGAAATCCAGAAACGCCTGCTTACCCGTTATGATAATGCGGCTCAAATTCCTCTTTAAATTTTGCCTGAACCGACAAATTGCTGTAATTCGTATTTTCCAATTCATCGCAATCATTTATTAATCGGCGAAGCACAGGATTGTCTCTGATTTCGAGAAGCAGCACCAGTTTATTCCGGCAATCATTGAAACTTTTTAGCTCGTAATCATATACCCATCTTCCGGTTTCGTTATCGGGAGCATCGGCGTTTAATGAATCCATATATTTTTGATACATCTCCAGCCATTTCACCTGTCCTTGCTTGTATTCTTCCATTACATTGGTAATTTTATTTATCTCACCCTCGAACGAAATTGCCCCGGATGACACATTTCGTTTATAATTTTCTTTTTCTTCCCTCGCCTGCCTGTCTCTTTCTTCATTCTGCTGCCACGCTGGTTTTTGATCTTCCTGTATTGAAGGTTTGCTTTCTTCCCGAACTTCATCCTTCGCGTCAACAGTACTGGAAATCGCGCTGCGTAAAACTTCAAATTTGACATTATCGGCGACTCTCAAAATGACAGTCGCTTCTTTAACGCTTTGGATTGTGCCGTAAAGACCCTCAATTGTGACAACTCTGTCCCCTTTCCTTAAAGCGCCGAGCATTTTTTCGGTTTCTTTGCGTTTTTTACTCTGCGGTCTGATTATTAAAAGATAAAAAATCAAAATTATTAAAATAAACGGAATGAAAGTAGCTAAAAGGCTTCCGCCCGCCGCACCCTCAGCGCCAGACGTCTGCTGCGCACCCATCAATAACGGAAAAATAAATGTATCCATAAGTAACATCCTTTTAAAATGGTATCCTATTCAGATTATCATAGAAAGATCATTTTACACAATAACCCCCGCCATTATATGCTATTGCGTACATTAATGTTAATAAATCCAAACTTACATTTAAATGAAACTTGCTTATTCCATTTATATTCCGATAACCAATTTCACTGCTTAAAAAATTATTGAAAATATTATCATTAAATAAATTAAATACCCATTTAAAACGCAAACCAGCGGTAAAAATATAATTATTCCAGTTTATTTCCGAATTTTTTAGAAAAATATAATTTATCATGCAAAATGGTCCGAAAAATATACTTCTTTCGTATATTATATCCCAATTAATATTAAAATTAAGAAAACTTATTTTTTGCCGTTCGTCAATTGCGGCAAATTCATCCCATAAATTATTATACCAATATTTAAAAGGACTTAGACCCGCTCCAATATTTGAATCATTATGTATCAATTCAAATGTTAATAATTCCGCGAATAATTCAATATCATCATCATCAGAAGAAGAATAATTTATTCCAAAACCAGTTGCTGCAATATTAAAATCAAGTCTAAAACTATTTTCTGCGTATATGTAATAAGATAATAAAAATATAATAATAAACATAATTTTTTTTACATATAGCATTACGCGCACATCCTTCAATTCCGCTGTCTGATTTTTATATGCACTTCGCGAAGCTGCTGTTCCGTAACTTCGCATGGCGCGTTCATTAAAAGATCCTGCGCGCTACTGTTCATGGGGAAGGCGATTACTTCGCGGATGTTTTCTTCTTCTGTTAGAAGCATTACAATTCTGTCGATGCCGGGAGCCATGCCAGCGTGAGGAGGCGCGCCGTAATGGAAAGCGTTCCACAAGGCGGGGAATTTTTTCTCGATGTCCGCCTGCGTGTAACCGGCGATTTCAAAAGCTTTGGTCATAACTTCGGGGAGATGGTTTCGCACCGCGCCGGATGAAAGTTCTACGCCGTTGCACACAATGTCGTATTGCCACGCTAAAATGTCCAGCGGATTTTTTGATTTAAGCGCTTCGAGTCCGCCTTGCGGCATGGAGAAAGGGTTATGCGTAAATTCGATCGCTCCGGGATTTTCTTCGCGCGAAGAATCTTCGCATTCGCCGTACATGGGGAAGTCAACGATGAAGCACATTTCAAAACTGTCTTTGAGCAGTTTTAACTGGTTTCCAAGTTCTGTTCTGATTTTACCGGCAAGACCATCAACAACTTTTGGTTCGTCTGCGATGAAGAACAGCACATCGTTTTCTTTGAGAGCCATATTTCTTCTTAACACGGTTTGTTTTTCTGCATTTAAAAATTTGACGATTGGACCTTTAAGACTGCCGTCTTCCAATACGGAAATGTAACCCAATCCCTTCATGCCGATTTCCAGAGCGAATGCCAACATTCTTTCAAAGAATGATTTTGACTGTTTCGCGGCGTTTTGCGCAACAATGCCCCGGACAGGAGTTTTTTTAAACGGAGCGAAATCTACATCCGCGAAAAACTGCGTCATGTCTTCGATGATAAGCGGATTTCTTAAATCCGGTTTGTCGGTTCCGTATTTTAACATCGATTCCGCGTAGGTGATTCTTTTAAAAGGTACTTCGCTTACCGGTTTATCGGAAAAACTTTTAAACACGCCGTATAAAACATTTTCCGCAACGTCAAAAACATCTTCCTGCTGCGCAAATGACATTTCAAAGTCGAGCTGATAAAACTCTCCGGGGGAACGATCGGCGCGCGCGTCCTCGTCGCGGAAACACGGCGCAATCTGGAAATAGCGGTCGAAACCGGAAACCATTAACAACTGTTTAAAAATCTGCGGCGCCTGAGGGAGAGCGTAAAATTTTCCGTGGTGTTTACGACTTGGGACAAGATAATCGCGCGCGCCTTCAGGAGAAGACGACGTCAGTATCGGCGTTTGAATTTCTGTAAAGCCCAATTCTTCCATTTTACCGCGAAGAAAACTTATCACCTTTGCGCGAAATAAAATATTTTTTTTAACCGCAGGATTGCGAAGATCCAAAAAGCGGTGACAGAGACGGACTTCTTCGCGCGTATTTTTTGATTCGGTAATTTCAAACGGCAATGAATGTACCGCCCTGCTCTGCACCGTTATTTCTTTTGCGTGCACTTCCACGGTTCCGGTATCAATCTTTGAATTGACAGTATCCGCGTCGCGCCTTTTTACAATACCGTTAACAGTGATAACGCTTTCCTTGCTCACTTTGCACTCTTCGTGCAACACAATCTGAGTAATGCCGTATTGATCGCGAAGATCGAAAAATGTAACTCCGCCGTGATCGCGGATTGTTTCCACCCAGCCTGACAGTAAAACTGTCTGCCCGATTTGTTCTTCCCTTAATTCTCCGCAGGTATGCGTTCTGTACTGATTCATAACTTTTAAACTCCGTTTATCCGTTTAATTTTTCCTGTAATAATTTTTTTACCAGCTCGGGGTTTCCGCCCTTGCCTAACTCTTTCATAACCATGCCCATTAAAAAGCCGAAAACTTTTTCCTTGCCTGCGCGGTAATCCGCGACAGAATCCTGATTCGCAGCCATAACTTTTTCTATAGCTTCAATAACCGCTTTATCATCGCTTACCATCATTAAACCTTTTTGCGCGATGTAGGCTTGCACGTCAACATTGTTCGTAAAGACTGCTTCAACTGTTTCTTTAAATGAAGCGCGGTTGATTTTTCCGCCTGTGACTAATCCGATAAGTGTTACCAATTTATCAGCGTCTATGATTAAATCTTCAGGGAGCATATTCGCGTTGTTCATGAGCCGCATTATCTCTCCGCTGATTAAATGGGCGGACTCCAAGGCTGCGTTAGCTGCCAAGGCTGCTTCGCTTTTTTGCGCCAGTGATTCAAACAAACTTGAAATATTTTTATGGCAGGTAAGAACGCCTGCTTCGTCTGCGGAAATTTTATAATCGCGCATATACCTTTCGCGTTTTTGAAAAGCCAGTTCCGGCAGATTTTTTTGCACACGGTCGATCCATTCATCGCCAATACTGATCGGTAAAAGATCGGGATCGGGGAAATAGCGGTAATCCTGCGCGTTTTCTTTCGAGCGCATTCCCGATGATGTTCCCTTGTCGTCATCCCAGCGGCGCGTTTCCTGAATGATTTTTCCGCCGTCTTCGAGAATGTCTGCCTGCCTGTCAATTTCGTATTCAATCGCGCGCGCGATGGCTTTAAACGAGTTCATATTTTTTGTTTCCGTGCGAACGCCAAGTTCTTCGCCGGGACGGCGCAAGGACAGATTGATGTCGGCGCGCATACTGCCTTCCTGCATTTTGCAGTCGCAAATATCGAGGTATAAAAGCGTTTCGCGTAATTTTTCCAGATACGCGATTACTTCCGCCGCGCCCGCGAAGTCAGGATGGGAAACAATCTCAAGGAGAGGAACGCCGCAGCGGTTAAAATCCATGAGCGATCCTTGCGCACTGTGGTTGAGTTTGCCTGCATCTTCTTCCATGTGTATTTCGCGGATTCCGATTTTCTTTTTATTACCTTCTACATCGATCTCCAAAAAACCATCGCGGCAAATTGGCGCGTACAACTGCGAAACCTGATACGCTTTCGGCAAGTCGGGATAAAAATAATTTTTACGGTCAAACTTGCAGTACCTTGTTATCGAGCAATTAAGAGCGAGCCCAAGACGCAAGGCATATTCCACAACTTCACGGTTTAAAACAGGCAGTACACCGGGCATCCCCGAGCAGACAGGACAAACATGGGTATTTGGATCGCCGCCGTAAGCAGTCGTGCAAGAACAGAAAATTTTAGACTTGGTAGAAAGCTCGGCGTGTACTTCAAGCCCAATGACTGTTTCCCATTTCATAACGGTACTCCCGAAAGACTTCGGACTTCAACTCCGTGCCTTTGTGCCTTTGTGTGAAATTCTTCTCTACACATATGCCCTCGCTTTATGATGATCGGTACGCTTCTGGTAAACGCGGGCAGTATCAATTAATTTCTTCTCCGAAAAGGCGTCGCCGATTAACTGGAAACCAATCGGCAGTTTTTGTTTGCCGCTGCCCGCTTGCGAGAAACCGCAAGGGAGAGAAACAGCGGGAAGTCCTGCGAGATTTATCGACACGGTGTAAATGTCGCCCATGTACATTTTGATTGGGTCGTCAACATTTTCGCCGCGTTTGTAGGCGGTAGTCGGAGCGACAGGAGAGAGTATCATGTCGTATTGGGTAAACAATTTAATATAAGCGTCTTTGATTAACGCGCGGGTTTGTAAAGCTTTCTTGTAATAAGCGTCATAGTAACCCGACGACAACACAAACGAGCCTAACATTATTCTGCGCTTTACTTCCAAACCGAAGCCTTCGCTTCTTGATAACCTGTAAACATCGGATAATGTTTTAGCGCCGCTGCTTGCTGCGCTCTCGCTTCTAAAACCGTATTTAAGTCCGTCATAACGTGAAAGATTTGACGACGCTTCGGCGCAGGCGATGATGTAGTAAGCCGGTATCATGTAATCCATAAAAGGCATTTCAAATTCTTCGATGCTCGCGCCTGCGGCTTCAAGCTCTTTCGCCGCCGCAAGCACAGCGGTTTTTACTTCGTTGTCTATCCCGCTCTCAAAATAATTTTTCGGTAAGCCGATTTTTATACCTTTTAAATCAGCGCAGTCTTTTTCTAAATCAAACTTAAACGGCTTTTCGATGATGCAAGTGCTGTCCCGTGTATCACAACCGGAAATTATTTCCAACAGCGCGGCGCAGTCTTCGATGTTCTGTCCAATCGTTCCAATCTGATCGAGCGACGAGGCATACGCGATCAAACCGTACCTTGAAACCGCGCCGTAACTAGGTTTAATGCCTGTTGTGCCGCAGAAAGAACACGGCTGTCTGATACTGCCTCCCGTATCCGAGCCAAGCGCAATAGGCGCTTCGCCTGCGGCAACTGCCGCCGCGCTGCCGCCCGATGAACCGCCTGCGACCCGATCAACATCCCACGGATTACAAACCGCTCCGCCTGCGCCCGTCTCGCTTGAGCCGCCCATCGCAAACTCGTCCATGTTTGTCTTTCCGATAACGATCATTCCTGCCTGTTCAAGTTTTTCAATTACAGCGGCGTTAAAAACCGGAGTGTAGCTGCCGAGCATTTTAGAAGCGCAGGCAGTTTCAATTCCTTCCGTAGAAATATTATCCTTTACCGCGATTGGAACTCCGGCAAGAGGCGAAACCTTTCCTGCGTCAATCTGCGCTTGAACTTCCTTGGCGCGTGAAAAAGCTCTCTCCTTCGACACAACCGTAAACGCGTTTATTTTTTTTTCGTTTTCTTCTATCGCGTTAATAAATTTCGACACCGCTTCCGGCACACTGAGTTGTTTAGTTTTTATTGCTGACGCTAATTCCAACGCTGTCATTCTGTTATCCTACTCCACCGTTTTTGGCGCGATTATCATTTCGTTATTTTTAATCGGCGCGTTTTTCAATATCAATTCCCTGTTAAATGAAGGACGCGCTTCGTCATCTCTGAAAGCGTTTACATTATCAAAAGGATGACTTCGCTCGTTTACGCCGCTTGTGTCAAGTTCGCCCAAACGCGCCATATAATCGAGAATTTTCTGCAGATCGCCTGTTAAACGGCTTTTTTCGCCGTCAGAAAGCGTGAGACAGGACAAGTCTTCAAGGTAAGCGATTAATTTATCATCAATCTGCATGAAAAAACTCCATTATGTTACAATACCACGAATATAGTATATAATCATAGCTACCTGACACCATTTTTGGTTTATGTTATAATTTTATACAGGAGATTCAAATGGCGGAAATACTTAATATAGAAACAAAGAAAAAATTGATTGAAGCGAACTGGCGCATGGAAGATTGCCACCCTTCGGGAGGCTTGAACGAAGTCCCGTTTATAATCGAAGTCGGTCCGATGCACATGGCGACAAAAAAATATTACAACAATCCCGACGCGGAAATTGAGTGGGCGGAAGACCATGCCAAAAAAAGGGAAGGCGTATACGATTACGGTTTCCCGAATATAAAACCCAATCAGGGAATAAATATCGTAGCCGGCGCTTTCGGTTGCGAGTGCAAGCCCAATGATGAAGCCGATCCGTGGGTCGAGTGCCTTATCCGCGAAGAAAATGTTGACGATGTTCATAAATTGAAAGTGCCCGATCCTGTAAACAATCCGTATTTTGAACAAGCATGGAAGCATGTCGAAGCGTTGCAGGCGAAATCGAAAATTCCGCTTCGGGTCGTCAATGTCCCGTCTCCGCTTGTTACTGCGTCTTTAATTTGGGAGTACACAGGGTTTATCGAAGCCACTTTGGTTTACCCCGATGAAGTTCATGTATTGATGGAAAAAATCACAGAAGCGACAATTGGTTATGTGAAAGAAATGTTTAAGAGGATTACAAATCTCTACGGAGTGAGCCACGAATTTTGGTATGTCCCGAAAGAAATGGGGATTCGCTTAAGCGATGATACAGCCGCGCTTCTCTCCCCGACTCTTTACCGCGAGTTCGGCTTAAAATACAACGCAATGATCGCCAAAGAATTCGGCGGCGTTGTGGTACATTCATGCGGCGATGTTTCAAATGTCGCCGAGGCAATGATGGAAATCCCCGGATTGAAAGGTTTGGACTTTACAATTCCGCAGGTTCAAAATTGGGAAAAAGTCCGCGACGCGGTATCGGGAAAAACTCCGCTGTGCCTGCGCCATTTTTATTGGGATCATATTGATGACGGTCTTTCCGGCGTGGAAGACCTTGCTGCGTATTCCAAAAAACTGATTGACTTCTTCGGTCGCAAAGGCGTGTTTATTCAGACATCAACGCCCACGCAGGAAGAATCGATTGCGTTAGGTGAAAAGATGCACGCATTGTTGTCAAAATAGAAAACCAATAAAGATTGGAACAGAGTATCCGCGGATTAATGTTGCATTGGTATCAAGCTTTGCCGGTAATGCTGTTTAAAATTTCTACTGCAATTTCTTCGGGAGTTTTATCTTCAGCGTTGATGATAATATCCGCCAGTTCAAGATATGCCGCGCCGCGTTTTTCATGTAAAATGCGGTGAGTCTCCTGAGGGTTTTCAGTTTGAAGAAACAGCGGCAGCTCTTTTGAGCCAAAGCCGTAAATTCGCTGCCATGCCAGATTTGCGCTGATGTTCAGGCAGACAATTGTTGCGCCGGAATTTTTGATAATGGCGATTGCTTCCTGATTGTCGATTATGCCGCCGCCTGCCGCGATTATCCGCCGCTGCTGTCCGGCGCGGCAAGGTGAGGCATTATCGCGGCAATTAATGTTAAAAAGAGCCGCAGCCGCTTCAGCCTCAGCCTTTTGAAAAATATTTTTACCTTCGCCGTAAAGCTCTCTGGGCGTTTTTCCGGTTTTTTCAAAAACCATATCGTCGATATCGAAAAACACACAGCTAAAGCTGTGTTCACAGCCGGAACCGCGGATGCCTGAGCAAAACGGCGCAAGAATCTTACCTACGCAGGTTTTTCCGGCATGCTTTGGACCTGTTAAAATTATATCTTTCATGGGTTTAACCCTACATAAAAATTTGATAAAATACCACTATGTCAGGTTCATGGATTTTAATTATTTTGATACTCGTTTCATCGCTTCCGATAGTTGCGGTATTTATTTGGTTTCGCGCCGCAAAATACGAGCTTTCTCTGGTTCAATTTTTATTCGCGTTACTCGCGGGCGCCGCCGCATTCTTTCCCGCTCTCATCATGCAGAGTGTCTTATTGATTTCATCAATTACTCAAGGCAGAATGGCTCTGCTGTATGAATTTTTTATACGAATTGCTTTTACAGAAGAATTAAGCCGCCTTTTATTATTGTTCATTTTCTTCTGGGTAAGCAACCGCATAAACCCCGATGAAACCGCAGGCAGCCATCTTACTTTTAACACGATAAAAAAAGCAACCGCCGTCGGTCTTATAGCGGGTCTTGGCTTTTCGATCCTTGAAAGCGCAAGATACGCCGCGTCAGACATGGCGCTGAGCATAATCCTGCTTCGTTTTTTCACAGCCGCCCTTCACGGCGCGTGCGGCGCAAGAATCGGCGCGGCAGCGGCGCTATTCCGCAAAAGCCCAATGCAAGCGCTGCTTAAAATCGTAACCGCAACAGCCATTCACGGCATTTATAACTTTATGGTCACAATCCCCGGCATCCCTTCACTGGCAGCCATCCTAATCGCCGTCTCCGCCATAATCACCTCAATTTTACCATTAAAAGGCGGCTGGAGCCGCGCCGAACAGCATCCCTCAGCTATTGACAAAACAGCCGAAAATTAGTAAGTTCATAAGACTAAGTCTGAGGATGTATATCCGAAGAGTTAGTCTTAAGACACGACGCAAGGTAGAGCAGTTGGCAGCTCGTCGGGCTCATAACCCGGAGGTCGCTGGTTCGAGTCCAGCCCTTGCTAGACCGTACTGGAGTTCTGTCCTTTTCATACTAGTTTCTTCCTGTTTTTCTTCTTCTCAATATTGGATTAGTTACCCGAGAGAAAGAGAAGAACCGAAAATAACTTCCGCTGCTATTTTCTTTCATGCAATATTTTCAATTTGTCCGCTTGAAAAACGACATTTAACGAATAATATATTAGGGAATTATCCCATGTCGTACATTTAAATATAATACAAAAAATAGTTATATAATTTTATAAAAATTATTATTTAAGCAAAAGTTTATTATGTTAAAAATGTTGTGAAACAAAAAAAGTAAGAAGTTGTTTGAAAAAAATATTTAAAAAAAATTAGTTATTATAATATCTAGATATTCTCTTTTTGATAGAATGATTTTTTACCTTTTTATTATGGAAGATAAGAAATACATATCTCAATAAGATCACAAAATGCTTATCACACCATTTACGTGTTTTTTATTATTAGCTTTATTATATTTAAAGTTTTGGAATCATTAAGTTCATATCTGGGGAATTTATAGCTAAATTCCATACAGCAATCTGTATTTTTTTATATATTTATTATCACCAAAATCTAATAAATCTTCTCGTTTGAAAATATTAAATATTTTATTAAGACTTCCTAAATCAGCAGAAGTCATGAGAAATGCTTCTTGTGGATCAATGAGTTTACAATATGCCCATAATTGCCCCAAATCTTTTAATTTTAAACTTGTCTTTTTTGCTTCAATGAAGAACAAGCTGGTAACATTACTCTTTATTACAACGCCTAGTACATCAATTTTTATATCAAGACCTGTTGCAAATTCATTATTAATTCCCATATTATTAAGTACTTTGTCAAGCCGTTGATTATGAGAATCTATGGTGATTATTTCAGCATTTCTATATTTATTTTGTAAATAATCTTTTAACCATAGCCGCATAGGTTCATACAATTCTATTTCACTTTTAACATTCGTTTTATTTTCCATAACCTAATGCCTTTGCAATTTCCTTCCATGAATTAAAATGTTTTTTTCTTATTACACTAGGAATAAAATCATTATCTTCACAAGGGTGAGGCATCTTCTTTTTCAAAACCCCCTCTTTTTGCCAATAGAAATAATGTGTTTTATTGGTTGGATTAATACCTTGGTCTTTTAATTCAGTAATTAATTCAGCGGAAAATATTTCCAATGACTGTTGTTTATGTAAGATTCCAAAACCAATTGGCAAAAATTCATTAGCGAAAATTTTAATTTGATGTTCTTTCATCCAGAAATTATGGTTTCCATTGTTATATTTTCTTAAATGAGGATCACGCATATTTGGATGTGCCCAATCTATGCTTTGAATAGGTATATCTAAATCTTTTAACAAATTAGATATATTTATAACCAATTTCCAATTTTTAGGGATTTCTAAATAAACTCTGTGCATATATTTCTCAAAAAAATAATTACTTCTGCGAATATAACCTGTAACATCAGCAAAACCTTTTAAAAATTGACGCTTTTCATCTTTTGTAAATTTAAATATCATCTCATGCAGTTCCACATTATTATGCGATGTCGCCATACCAACATATTGAATTATTTCTCTTGTTAAGTAATCAGTATTAGGTTTGCAAAAATGCAGAATAGTGGTAAATTTATTCTGTATAAAATTCATTCCTACACCGATAAGAGGTTCGGTGATGTTTTTTATATCGGTAATACTAGCTTTGACATATAGCTTAATATCGTGATGTTCTTCCGTCGCTAACTTTTTATGTGGTATTTCAATAGAGAATATAGTTTCAGAAACCCCACGTTTAATTTCACCATTACCACAAATCATACCAAGTAAATATGCCATTTCGTTATTCATGGTAATATCTCCTTGTTAATTTTTTCCAACAGTAAAATTACCGAAAATCATTATAGCTTTAATTGCTTCTGAACCACCAATCCGATTCTTTGTACCACGCTCCTTTAATTCTGCATCTAGGAACGGCGGAATACCAGATATATTGGTAATATATATACGATATTCTTCGCCGAATTTCATAGCGTAACCGCCGGTAGTAATCCCATTAGTAATTGGATAACTATTAGGTGTTGACTGCGAACTAGCTGGATGTTCTCTGTGAATTTGACAATTGTTTCTAAGAAAATTAACAACATCGTTTTTTTCTATGATTGTTAAGTTATTCCAATCATTCAAGTTAAGCGCCATAATATTCTCCTTTAATATTATTAATAAAAATTAATAAATATTCATGCACTTTATTAATTCTATATTTATACGGATAACCAAGGGGTCGCATATTATTATACTCTTGTTGCCTATCCCAAATTATTAAATCATCATATACATAACCGATTCTCTGTATTTCGGCAGCTAAGTCACTATGCAATGGATAGAATTGACTTTTTTTTCGCAAGTCCATTACATTTATAATACAATATCTATTTGGTTTGAGAGTTTTTTTAATTTTTAGAAACAAGTCACCTAATGCTGTTATAAAGTCATTATAATTTTGCATATTACCTAAATCGTTGTTACTATCAGAATAATTAACAGTTTTTTTTCTATCAGCGCTTCTTTTCATATTTAAAACATCCCAATATGGCGGAGAAGTAATACAAATATCAAAATGGTTTTCGGGAAGTTTTTCTATTTCTTCAAAGCTATCTCCATTAATTATCTGAATATTATTGCAATTATTAATGCGCTTTTCAGCAATTTTACAATACTCCTCAGATAAATCTATGCCGACACCACTATAACCTAGATTATTAGCAGCAACCATACTTGAACCTATTCCATTAAATGGATCTAACACGTTACCACCACTTTTAGAAAATGTTTTTAACAATTTTTCACATAAAGAAACAGGGAATGAAGCAGGGTGCTTTAGATCTTTCTCTTCTTTTGTTTTAAACAACCCACGCCAAATACTAAACGAATTTTGTAGCCATTCTTTCCCTGATAAATCATTACATTTCTTATTTATATTTGTCATTATTCCACCTCTTGGATTGGATGCAACGCATTTCGGAATCAATATATTCTGATTCTTTTTTTTCTATACGGTAAATTTTATATATTAACGTATTTAAAGATTCAAGCATTTCATACCACTCATCGCTCATGTATTCAATTATACTTAACGATTTAACAAGGTTAACAACTTGTAAAAATGTCTTCTTGTCATCAACTAATGGGATTTTTTTCAAATATTTTAAATCGGTATGCATTGTAAGTCGTGAACTATTATAGCAAAATTTTAACAGATAATAATTACATAGCCTTGTGTGTAGTATACCCGTAATGTAGTGACACATTTTCTCATCTCCATCTGTAAAAATAGTAACAGTTTGAGATGCTTCAAGTCCTCCAGCAAAGCTCGCTATAATTCCTGCTTCGGCGCTATATATATTTTGGATAAAAACTTGATTTCCCTTCTTTGGAACATCCATATTTTTAAACCCGAATTTTTTTATATCTTTTCCAGAGACAGCTGTTGGATTTGTTGATCTACCTCTGCCAACATAGCCAGTACAAATATCGTAAAATTTTTTATAATTGTTTTCAAGTTTATTATAAATATTAAAATCATGTTTATTAGCGAACAAAAGTATCTCATCTTTAAAAAAGCCTTGCTGTACCTTTATTGTTTCTATAAACTTATCGTCATTTAATACCTGAAAGCTGATTTTGTTTTTCTCTGTATATTTATTTTGTAGAGTAATAATTATCTGCTCTCCTCGTACCTCTTTAAAATACGAACCTATATCAATGATTGAAATAATTCTTTTCTCGTTAAGAATTGTACGTCTTAACAAACTATAAGAAGAAACATGTAATACGTTCTTTGGAACAATATATGATATGATACCGTCTGACGCAGTGAGTTCAAATGCTCTGTAAATTGCAACGACGAACAAATTGCTCCCTGATTCCTTGACATTTCGCAAAAAAATATAATCCTTGGTATCCACTTTAATATTCTTATCCATAGGAACGTAAGGCGGATTGCCAATAAGATAATTAATTTTATTCTTTAACCCCAATTTTTTTAAAACATCTTCTCCTGTTAAGGATAATGTATCTAATACTTTAACATTATTTATTACAGTAAATTTTTTGCACATCTTAACTGTTGGTTTATCTAAATCTGTACCGTATACATTTTTATAATTTAAACTATTGGCGGCAACAATAAAACTACCTGTTCCACAACAAGGGTCAAGTATTGTCGCTTCAGGTGGAATATTTAACATTTGTATCATTTTAATTGCTAGCCTTACATCAGTAAAAAAGATACCATTTTCTTTTTTATGTAGTTCATCAAGAGAATCTTCAAAGACTCTACTCTTGGATGTATATTCGTCTAAATTCAATGTCTTCATTCTATTGCCCCCATTCTGCTACATTACGAATCAAGCCACCCACATTGTACTATACAACAAATGAAATTTCAAGAGATATTATAAAGAAAATATAAAAAACAACTATGCCCCCTACCCCTTCTCCAAAAAGACAAACCTAATGCCCGAGTCATCAACAAATTCGCGCAGACGTATATAACCTGATGATTCATATAAATGCAAATTTCTTTTGCTTTTGGCGGCGGTGTAGAGTTCGAAGCGTTTACCGGGGAATTCTTTTTCAATTGCGGAGAGAAGGCGTTTTCCCAAGCCTTTGCTTTGATGATCGGGGTGAACCATGAGTTTGCTGATGTAGGCTGTGCCGCCTTCGGTGTGGGCGCGGACTGAACCGATTATCTCTCCGGCTTGTACGGCTTTTAAAACAATTTTTTTGTGATACTCTTCTATGCTCTCTTCCAGCGTTTGCGTTAACGGCTGAATTGTAAAGTCGTTGTGGAGGAGCGCTTCGCTTTGGTAGGAGGCGTATTGGAGTTTTAAGATCGCTTCCATGTCTTCAAGTTTCGCTTTTTCAATTTCTATCATTTTAATGCGCCTAACGTAAAATTTTTTCGGCTTTTTTCATGTTGTTAATGATTGGCACGCTGAAAGGGCAGCGGGATTCGCAGCTGCCGCATTCTGTACATTCATCGCCTTTGTGAGCAAGGTTTTTGTAATGCGATTTAATTGACGGCGGTATGCTGTCGGTGTCAAGGTTTGCGATGTCTAAATATTTGTTGACGACAGCGATATCGATTTCTGACGGACAAGGCTGGCAATGATTACAATAAACACAACTGCCGTTTAGTCCGCCGCGGACAGAGCTTAATATTTCCGTGTAATCACGCTGGGCGTCGTCAAGGTTAAAATAGTTTACCGCTGTTTCAATTTCTTCGGGGGATTTGCAGCCGAGAAGGACGGTTGCAACCGCGGGTCTTGAAAGAGCGTAATGGATGCACTGAGCGGCGGTCAGCGGTTTTGCGAAAGGCGAGTGCTCAGGGGAGAGCAATTTGCCCGCGCCGAGGGTTTTCATTACTGTTATGCCGATATTTTTTTGTTCGCAGAGTCTGTATAGCTCTGCGCGCTTTGGTTCGACGGCGTTTAAATTATCCGGCTTAAAGCCGTTTTCAAGAAGGGTAAGAACATTTTCGTCTGTGGGGATGAGGTCAAAAGCCGGATTGATGCTGAACATCATCATTTCGGGAAGGTTAGTGTTAATTGCTTTAATCGCGGTTACGGGATTATGAGAGCTAAAACCGATATGGGAGATATCGCCGTTTTCCTTCAGCTTGAGGGCATAATCGGCTATGCCTGTTTCAAAAACATTTTTGTAATCGTCATCGGAATCGATAAAAAACAACATGCCAAAATCTATGTGCCCGCCGCAAATGCGAAGATGTTCTTCAAAAAAACGCCGGACTGTGGGCAAATCGCGGCTTATGTCATATTGCTGCCCGATATTCGTCGAGCAGATATGCCCCTGAATCAAAATATCCCTGCGGCGGGCGCCGAGCGCTTTTGCGATATTTTCCCTAACTTCTTTTCCCGGCATGAATATATCGAAAATATTGATGCCTTTCGCGATTGCCGAGTCTATCGTTTTTAACGCCTGTTCAAAAGGTTTCCCGTCCAAGTGCTCGCAGCCAAGCCCGATAACGCCGGCTTTTTTGCCTGTTTTTCCAATATCACGGTAAATCATTGTATCAGTATCTTAACAAATTTGTTGTTTATATTATATACTTTGATTGTCGCGTTTTATACAGCAGGTTAAAAGGAGTAATGTTCGTGAAAAGAATTAACAAAATTTTGCCGATTTTCGCTATATCCGCTATAGCCGGAATGATTTTTTTTGGATGTGTCGGTTTTCGCGCCCGGCAGAATATTGTAACAATCAGAGCTGACGGCAATTTATCATCCGTAATAGCCGGCGGCACTCTGAATTTCAGGGCAACAGGCAAGGGAATAATATGGACAGTCAGCTCGACAAATGACGGCACGGGATCTGTTCAGCCGGGAACATACATCAGCCAAACCGGAACGCTTACAGTATCGGTCAGCGAAATTATTCCCATAATTTTTGTTATAGCTACATCAACCGAAACAAATCTGTCCGATGTTAAACCGATAAGAATTGTCACTGTATCAGGAGTGCACATCGAGCCGGCTAATCAATATGTCGCAATCGGAAGATCACTCCAGTTCAGGGCATCGGTCACAGGCAACAATAATCCCGACAACGCGGTAACATGGAGAGTCAGCTCGAATACCTCTGGCACCGGATCTGTCACGCCGGGAACAAGCATAAGCTCGGGCGGACAGCTTTCCGTTTCGTCTAACGAATCGCTGACAACCCTTTACATTATCGCGTACTCTGTTGTAGATACGTCAAAATACGGCGTTGTGCCGGTTTCTGTAGTAAGACCGACTGTAACAAGCGTGACTGTTTCTCCTTCCAACCAAACAACAAGAGCAGGCAGCACAATGCAGTTCAGCGCGGCAGTTATAGGAACATACGATCCAAGTAAAACTGTTACATGGAGAGTCAGTTCAAACACATCCGGCACAGGAGCTGTTACGCCGGGAACAAGCATAAGCGCAAGCGGGCTGCTTACCATCGCTCCCAGAGAAACATTATCGACCTTGTATATTATTGCGGTTTCTTCCGTTGACACGACAAAATCAGGCATCGCCGCCGTGTCCGTTATAGTGCCGATCGTAACAGGCGTAATTGTAAGCCCTGCCAGCCAGACAATACAAGCAGGCGGAGCGATTCAATTCAGCGCCGCGGTAACGGGCACTAATAACCCAAGCACCGCGGTAACATGGAGAGTCAGTTCAAACGCAGCCGGCACGGGATATGTTACAGCCGGAACAAATATAAATTCCAACGGACTGCTTATGGTAGCCGCAAACGAAACCGCTCAGGTTCTTTTCATATTCGCGGTTTCAACATTTGATCCGTCTAAATCAGGCAGTGTTTATATAAATGTCATTCCGGCTCCTGTAGCAGCGCCTCCTGTGACAACAGCGCCGTCGCAGCCGTCCAGACCGCCTGCAGTTACTCCGCAGCCTGCGGCTCCAAGACCGCCGACTACAACTACTCCGCCTACTACGACCACTCCGCCAACTACAAGACCGCCGACCACAACTACGCCTACTACTCCGCCACCCACTACTACTACACCGCCTGCTTCCACAACTCCGACTGTTACAAGCGTTACAGTCAGTCCTTCATCACAAACGATTGTAAGAGGAAACACACAACAGTTCAGCGCAACCGTAACCGGAACCAATAATCCCGGTACCGGCGTAACATGGAGAGTAAGCTCGAATACCGCAGGCACAGGTTCTGTTACATCTGGAACCAGCGTTAACTCAAGCGGCTTACTTACCGTATCAGCCAATGAAACCAACACGACTCTTTATGTAATCGCAACCTCTGCTGCGGATACTTCGAAATCGGGCAGAGCAACGATAACTGTAAACGCCCCTGCGCCGACTGTTACAAGCGTTACAGTCAGTCCTTCATCACAAACGATCGTAAGAGGCAATACACAACAGTTCAGCGCAACTGTAACCGGAACCAATAATCCCGGTACCGGCGTAACATGGAGGGTAAGCTCAAATACCGCAGGCACAGGTTCTGTTACATCTGGAACCAGTATTAACTCAAGCGGCTTACTTACCGTATCAGCCAATGAAACCAACACGACCCTTTATGTAATCGCAACTTCTACTGCGGATACTTCGAAATCGGGCAGAGCAACAGTCAACGTTAACACTAACACTAACACGTCAACTGTTACATCAATTTCTATCAGTCCATCGTCACAAAATATGATGAGAGGCAACACTCAGCAATTCACTGCGATAGTCAGAGGAAACAATAACCCAAGCAGCTCGGTAACATGGAAAGTCAGCTCTAACGCGGCTGGTACAGGCTCTGTCGCATCAACCATCAGCTCAAGCGGGCTTCTTACTATTGCAGCTAATGAGACAATTACCACTCTTTACGTTATTGCGACATCTACCGTAAATACTTCTGTTTCCGGTACATCAATAGTATCCGTTTACCAATTACAATGATAAAGGGGTCGAATCAGGGACGGCAGCGCAGACGGTATCCGGGAAATTATCAGTCTGATCTATCACCAGCCTGCGCAGGGGGTTGTAATCTTCGTTGATGTCGGCGCTAAGATATTCAGCCGCCATTGCGGAAACATCTTTTGCGATTGCGGGCGCGGCGGTTAATCCTGGCGATTCAAGACCGGCGGCATGAATAATATTCTCTGTAAATTTTCCGAAGGACACGATAAAATCGCCCTCATAAGTCGCGGCGCTGATGCCGGCGTATGAAGCGATTATATCCTTCTCGCTTAAAGACGGCACAAGTTTCCGCTGCTTTACCAGAGCCGCGAAAACGCTGTTTATATCTATCGAAAAATCTTCCTTCTTGTATGTTTCCTTGGAATCATAACCGGTAAGAAGGTTGCCGCCGAAAGTGCGCATAATGCCTCCATTTTTTGTGTGCGCCGTTTCGTACGGAGACACGATTGAGTTTACAAGGCACGATGATTTCTTTGCAAAAATCATGTTTGTACAGCGGCTTGTATGCAAAGAGAAAAATCTGTCTTGCGCAAGGCGGGCAATATCTTCGGCAAAAACACCGGCGGCGTTAATTACCATCCGCGGATAAATTCTGCCGCGGTTAGTCAGAACATTCAAAATCACTCCGTTCCAAACCTGGATATTCAGCACAACGGTATCTAAACTTATTTTCGCGCCGTTCTCGCAGGCGTTCTCCGCGTAAGCGATGGTTAAACCATAAGGATACACAATGCCCGCTGCCGGGAAGAAGAGCGCGAACTTGATGTTGCGGTTTAAATACGGCTCTTTCATTAATAGTTCTTTTCGGCTGACATATTCAACGGTTATTCCCTGCAACGCGTACCGCGCAATGGAAGCAAGCGCGGCTGGTTTCAGCAAATTGCTGGTAAAACAAATATACTGTCCTGTCTGCTCAAACGGCACATCAAGTTCTTCGCATAAAGAAGGATATATCTGGCTGCCTATATAATTGTATTTTTTCTTCAACTCGCCTTCGTTCGCTGTTATTTCAGGATGAATCATTCCGTCATTGCGCCCGGAAGCGTGAAGAGCTACATCATGTTCTTTTTCCACAAGGAGAACCTCAAGTTTGTAGCGCATAAGTTCTCTGGCAATCGCGCAGCCGACAATGCCGCCCCCGATTATCAGCACATCAGGAGATTCGCCTTCGAGCCTGTTCGACGCCACAGCCGGCATTCTCATGGACGGAATTTTTGCGCCTGTAAAATGAATGTCGTTTACAACAGAATATTCTTTTTGATTAACTGACATGAGCCCGGCTTGAACAATATCGTCCCAATTATCCAGCTCGCCCGTTAAATACAAAACATCGTCATTCAGCATTGCGCATACTTTTCCATCATAGGTTTTACCTAATTTTTGATTTAATTTATTAATACTCTGCATATCTATAATATAAGAAAAATAGATCGCGTCCGGTAGGAAAATTTATATAAATTTTATTATTTATCAGCCGCGCGTTATTGCGCGCCCCAGAGTTTTTCCTTATTCATCCCTGTAACAACAAGAATATCGTCTGTTTCCTGTTCATTCAGAGCGGAGATACCGCCGCGGGTTTTAAATTCGTCTATGCCTTTTAATACAGCGTCAAACCGTCTTTTACTCACCTTGTTTTTGACCGCAAAGGCAAGACATGTAATCAGCAGCAAAAGAGGTATAAGAATGAACATCCATTTTATGCCCAAAACGATATTGCTTTGCGCGTAGCCCGCCGGATCAAAATCACCGGCGCTTGCTTTTAAAATCGTATATTCATTTTGATCAAAACCCATCGCCTGAAGTCCGAATCCCATTAAAAGAACGGCAATACCGCTTGCGAACTTGCGGAGAAACGTTGTCATTCCGGCGTATAAACCTTCGCGGCGTTTGCCCGTGCAAATTTCGTCAATATCGTAAATGTCGGTAAGCATTGACCATGTTGAAAGATTTCCCGCGGATGAACCGACAGCGATTAAAGCCGCCAGTATGCAAAGCGTAATTACAGAAACGCCTGAATCAATCCAGATGAACGCGAATGTTGCAAGAATCCAAACCGGTATGCCGATATAAAGCGGAAACGCCTTTCCTTTTTTTTCGGCAAGTTTCCCCTGCGCAATCATCAGCAGCATTGAACATACAAGAAGGGTGCCGACAACAAGTTCGTAATTTTGATATTGAAGCACAACGATATCTATATAAAAAATAAAAAGCGCGAGAATCAGATCCACGCCGATTTGAAACGGAAGAAAAATGCCAAGAAAATTTTTATACGCCTTGTTGGAAAAAATAGACAGCCATGAAGCGAGCGAAACTTTTTCAACGGCAGGAAGATTTTCCCTTTCCTTTGTTCCCCAAAAAACAATCAGCCAGCAAAAACCGAAAACAGCGCCGAAAATCAGCGCCATCACAAGATAACCCGGAATCTGCTGAGGTCCGTTTTGTTCGTGCCCTATTGATTTAATGATAATGCTCGGTATAACAGCGCTTAGAAGCGCGGCAGCGCCGGAAAAAATCATTCTGATTGTGGTGAAACCTGTGCGCTCATTATAATCAGATGTCATATCAGACAAGATTGCGTTGTAAGGAACCATCACTATGCTGAAAACTGTTCCGAAGAACATGTAAGAAATTGTATAATAAATAATTTTTGCGGATATTGACGGAATCCCAAATGAAAAAAACAGCATAACAAAAGACAGGTAAACGGGAATAATTCCGATTAAAAAATAAATTCTCCGTCTTCCGAATTTGGATCGTGTTCTGTCGGATATTCGTCCCATTATGGGGTCAGTAACTGCGTCCCACAATCTTCCGATAAAAATAATAATTGTAGTCGCGACAACAGGAAGCCCCTCTACAAGAACAAGGAAATTCATAAACAGCAGACTGAAGATCATAAAAGCGCCGCCGCCGTAAATATCTCCGCTTGCGTAACATATCTTGGCTTTTAATTTGCTTGCCATGAATTCATTATGTTAATATGCCTATGTTTTGTCCAGTGTATTGTTATTTAATCCGATAAATCCATCTGATGCCGGTTGACAAACGAAAACCTGAAGCAAAATTAAAATTATTATTACCTCTGAAATAAGACTGCCACGCGGCTTCGGCATAAGGAGCAAATTCTCCTCCGGCTGTTTTAAGGATGAAAGGCGCCGCCGTTATCCCGATTATACCGAGCCAGTCTGTTCCGTCAGAGCCGAGTTTTAATACAGGACCCGCGAAAACGCTGACCTTTTCAGTCAGCCCCAGCGAAAGAGTCATGGGCAGATGAAGCACACCGAGAGCTATATCGTACTCCGGCTTCAGCGCGATGCCAATAATCGTCCGCGAGCCTGATATACTTGCGTCAGTTCCGATAAAAAACTGCGATGAAAAACCGCGGATTACATCCTGACTTTTAAAAAAATTATTCCATGTAGGCGCAAATGAAACGCCGACCAAAAGTTTTCCGGCGCCCTGTGATGCGGCGGAAGACGGCATTCTCTTTTGTTTTTCCGCAGCCGCTTTCGCGTTCGATCCGCTCCGCCCGCTTTCCGCCGACGAAGAATCAAATTTAAAATTCGAAGGCGCTTCAGGAAAAGCGCGTCCTGCGCTCGCAAAACATTTTAAATAATAATCTTCGTTAAGGCTGGAATAAATAACTCCGGTTTTTGATCCTGCGGAAGCAGCGTGAATAAAACGGCGATCCCCAAGATATATACCGACATGCGTAACATTGCCGGTATTATCGGTTTTAAAAAAAACCAAATCACCGGGCTGCGCTTTTTCTAATGAAGTTCTTTCCGCCCATGTGTAAAGCGCCGATGCCGATCTCGGTAAAACCACTCCAAGAGCGTCTTTAAAACTAATTCCTATAAAACCTGAACAGTCGAGTCCGTTGGCAGTCATTCCTCCGTACCGATACGGAACGCCTTCATATTTTCGGGATGCTTCAATAACTTTAATGCGCGCTTCCTGATATACACGCGCCTTTTCTTCGGGAGACGCTGTTGTTCTGGGCGCGAGAGAATACCCGCCTTCCAGAGGCGCGGCAAAAAGCCGAACGCTGAGATTCCCTGTCATTAAAAAAATAAAAACGGCAATGAATGAAACATACTTCATTACTGATATTATCGGCATAAACCAGTTCCCTTTAAGGCGCTTACTCTTGCTTGAATTTACCTTATTTGTTACATTATACGCATGGGATCGATCTGTGTCTTTGTCAACCAGAAAGGCGGCGTCGGAAAAACAACCTCTGCAATCAACATAGGGGCGTACCTTGCGGAAGCCGGAAAATCAATACTTTTGGTCGATTTTGACGCTCAAGCCAACTTATCAAGCGGCATTGGAGCCGCTCCTTCCAAACCCGGAATCTACGAACTGCTGTCGGAAAAAGCGACGCCGGAAGAAGCGACAAGAAAAATCGCCGTAAAAAACTTAAGCGTGATTCCCGCCGATAAAGACCTCTCCGGCGCGACTGTTGAGCTAATCGATCAGAAAGAACGGCATTATTTTTTAAAAAAATCTCTCGCTCCTTTAAGAGAATTATACGATTATATTTTAATTGACTGCCCTCCTTCTTTGGGACAATTAACAATGAATGGTTTAGCCGCAGCCGATTCAATATTGATTCCGATGCAATGCGAATATTTTGCGATGGAAGGTTTGATACAGCTTTTAGATACAACAAATAAAGTGCAAAAGGATATAAACCCCTCTTTAAAAATCGGCGGCATATTTTTTACAATGTACGATCCAAGAACGCGGCTTGCGAATGATGTAATTAAACAGGTAAGCGCGCATTATAAAGACAAAGTTTTTAACACAATTATTCCGCGCAATATCCGTCTCTCGGAAGCGCCCTCCTGCGGAATGCCGATCTCGCTTTACGATCCGCAGTGTCCGGGCGCAAGAGCGTATCAGGCGCTTGCTCAGGAATTTATCCGCCGCGACAGCGGAAAAAAGGGAGGAAAATAAATGGCGCGCAGAATCGGTCTTGGAAGGGGTCTCGATGCCCTGCTGGACAACAACGACGATAACAGCAAAAAGGAAGCGGCGGCGGAAACGCAGGCGCCTCCTTCCGCTTCTCCGGCGGCGGAAAAATCCGATACAGCGGCTGCGTCAAAAAACAAAGGGCAGGATGTTGTTCAGTTACCGATAGAAAAACTTGTTCAAAATCCTGGACAGCCCCGTAAAAATTTTGACGAAACAGAGCTTAATGAACTTGCGGAATCAATAAAAAATTACGGCATTATTCAGCCGGTTATTGCAGCCAACGCGGGAGACGGCACTTACATTATAATCGCCGGAGAGCGCAGAACGCGCGCGGCGAGACTTGCGGGTCTTGGCGCAGTTCCTGTTATCATCCGCGATTACACCGATCAAAAACGCCTGGAAATCTCATTAATCGAAAATATCCAGCGCAGCGATTTAAACCCAATGGAAGAAGCTGCCGCGTATAAAAACCTGATGGATTTTTCAAATCTTTCCCAGGACGAACTTGCGGCGCGTATGGGAAAAAACCGCTCCACGGTAGCCAACGCGCTTCGGCTTTTAAAACTTCCCATAGAGATTCAAAAAAGCGTTGAAGAGGGGAAGGTCAGTTCAGGGCACGCAAGAGCTTTATTATCTGTTACTGAAGCAAGGTCGAGGGATAAACTCTACAGAGAATTACTTGAAAATGATATATCCGTAAGAGAAGCGGAAAAAAAAGCGGCGGCATTAAACGCGGAAAAACCCGGCAAAAAAACAAAAAGCGGCGGCGGCTCAAAAAGTTCAAAACGCCCGCCCGAAGTAGACGCCATGCAGGAAAGATTTATCGGCATATTGGGAACCAAGGTAGCAATCGACGGAGACCTGAACAAAGGACGCATACTTATCGACTATTATTCGATGGAAGATCTGGAAAGATTATACGAAATACTTTGCGGGTAAAAAAAAGGCTGTCTGCCGGACAGCCTTTTTAATGATCGGACAAATATTAGAATTTAAAAGAGAGCCCTATATCAATACTTAAGTCTCCGATATAGCCGGCTTCCGCCCAAAAACCAAAGCCATCGCTAACAAACCATCTGGCGCCGATATTAACGCCGGTAAAAAAATCATCGCTAAATTTGGCTTTGTATTTATAATCTTTACTACCTGTAAAGCCAAATGTGTATCCTACAGTAGTAACCGCATATGTATCAAGTTTATCTACTCCCCAGTTAAAATGGTAACCGGCTCGGAAACCAACAGGTATTCTATGGTGGTACCAGCCATAATCTTTATGATCATAACCATACCCGGTATAACCAACAAGACCGCCGAAAAAAAACGGAAGTTTATTATCGCCCAAAGCAACATTTTTATCAAAGGACAAACGGATTTTCGGCAGATAATAATATTCGTTTCCTATATTATCAATCCAGTTAAGATTCAATCCAACGCCAAGATTTAATATCCAGTTTTCTTCGGTCATACACGGCGGGAATTTTGTTAAATCATTCGGCTCCCATGCGGAAATTGAAACGGCAGAAAACACTGTAAGAAAAATTAAAAAAAACAGAACTTTTCTCATTTAATTCTCCTTGATAAATAACTATCATTTTAGATTATTTCATACAGAGAATTAAAGTCAAGGGCAATTCTAGCTGTCATAAACATCCACGCCTTCCTTTTTCTTAAGAAAATCTGACAATTTATAAGTAAAAGGCGTAACCGCCGCTTCTATGCCGACTTTTAAAATATAATTGGTTATAACAAGAGACCAAAAAATTTCCCAGATAAAAACACCCGTTAAAGTCGCGATAAACACAAAAATCATTGTGTCCAGCATCTGACCGATAAGCGAAGAGCCGATGGTGCGAACCCAGAGAAAACGACCTTGCATTTTCACTTTTAATTTTGAGAGAATCGCCGAGTTGGAGAATTCTCCCGCAAGGTACGCGGCAAGGCTTGCAAGCACAATGCCGCCGTAACTCATACCGCCGAGAATCGCCGAGTACGCGCTGCTGCCGCCTGTTTCCGCTTCCCAAAACGCCTCGCCGGGCATTACCCCAAGCGTAAAAAAAACGCCTGTGGTAAGCGCCATCGCCGCGAATCCCGTCCAGATAACCCGCCGCGCGGTTTTAAAGCCGTACACCTCGGTAAGCACATCCCCAAGCACATACACAAACGGGAAAAGAATTGTGCCGCCGTCAAAAACAAGCGGAATGGTAAAAAGCGATATTCCAAGATCGACAATTTTAGCCGAAGAGGCAATGTTACTGACGATTAGAATCCCGACAAAAAAAGACGCGACTACATCCAGATACCTGAAAGAAGTTGGCTGAGGAAGCTGATTGTTCATTAAGTTCTCCCTGTTTTGTTAAAGCGGGTTAGCTAGGATACCGCTGTTTCCGGGCGCACTGCTCGGGATAAATCCCTCGCGCTTTATTCGCCTCATTGACTTTTACGTGCGCCACACCTTGCTGCATTTGTTCATCCACACGCTTCGCGTGCATTCTTGGGCGCCCTGTTTTGTTAAAGCGGGTTAGCTAGGATACCGCTGTACTTCATATCAAAAAAGGCTGCCCAGGCGTACTTCCCGGACAGCCTATTCTTTTAACGAGGAAACTAATTGCCTTGGCTTGTCAGGAAATAACTTGTATTATATGTACCATTTGAGTTATATAACACCTGTTCGATCTTTGTCTTTTCGCTTTTATGCATGAATAAACGATATACATATCGGGTACCTACCTTATAAGCAGTATCACTACTCTGTGTTACCTCATATACAAAGAGAAAACCACTTGGATAATCTCCTTTATTAGTATCTACGTTTTCGGCTTCTGTAACGCGAATGAACTTAGCTTTATATACTGAGCTACCACTTTCTGTAAGCTCAGCAGCGCTTAAAGTGAGGCTGTCCCCCGCATAACCATCATATCCCCATGTTTTATAGAAATCTCCAATGACAATACCTTTTTCATTAGCCTCACTCAAATCTCTCGTTTTAAGATACTCGACATTCGCCAAAGCAACTGATGTGCCGGTTAAGAAACTCTTTTTATTAGTATTCAAAAGCATGAAATATTTTTTGGTTGAACCCACCGTATTTGCATTAGAAGAAGTCTTCGTTACGGTAACATCAAAACTAAAACCGCCGGGATACACCGAGCTATTCTGGGCTGTATTTGTTTCAGCCTTGTAGCTGTTAATTTCGGCTTCAAATAATTCTTCACCTTTATCGTTCAGTTCTTTTATCGTACCTTCCGAAATTACTATTGATGTTCCTTTAGTCTTGTGATTCCATGTTCCTAAAAGATCCGCATACTCTACTGCTTCACCTTCTTCATCAAGAGGGTCATCGCATCCGATAAATACTAAAGAACAGAACAGAACAGAACAGAACAGAACCGCCAAACTCAACTTACTAATCTTTTTCATCATTTTCATCTTTTTCCCCTTTTTTTGGATATTAATCCAGTATATAACAATTATATCACATTATTTAGAAAAAACAACATGGTCATGTTTACGCCCATTTTATAAAGCCGCTGCGATACGGATGTATCAACGCTTCATGCTTGGGTAAAATCCTAACTGTGTGTCCCTGCATTCCCGTATCCACACATTCAATGCGAACCTGATACAGGTTTAAATTGCCTTCGCTCTTAACCCATTTCATTTCTGTTTTTCTCGCGCTGGTGATTTCACTGGTCTGGTTCGATACTGTGCCGTGGTACAATTCTACCTGCAGTTCATCGGGTTTAATGCTGCCGAGTTCCAGATAGGCTGTTACGGTGAGCATGTCGCCGCGCTGCATTACGGGTTTTGCGTTGGATTCAATTCTTTGAATCTTTAAGGTTCCCCATGCCTGCTGCAGTTTGTGGAAATATCCGGCAAGCGATTTGGATTCGGCGTAATCGTCTTTGCTGAAACGGCGGTAATTTTTAAGCGCCGGGAAGTAAAATTGATTTGAATAGTCCATCAACATGCGATGGGACGCCATCGACTGACCGATCTGCATCATGCAGTCTTTCATCATTTTGATCCATTCGCGGGGCAGACCGTCGCGGCCTCTGTTGTAGAACATGGGGACAATTTCGCGTTCCAGAAGATCGTACAACGCTTTGCTTTCTACATCGTCCTGAAGTCTTTCGTCGACGTACTGTTCGCCGTGTCCGATTGCCCAGCCGACTTCGGCATTGTAGGCTTCGTCCCACCAGCCGTCTAAAATTGAGCAGTTAAGAACGCCGTTCATCGCGGCTTTCATGCCTGATGTTCCAGACGCTTCCATCGGGCGGCGCGGCGTGTTAAGCCACACGTCTCCGCCTGACGTTAAATACTTCGCTACATTTATATCGTAGTTTTCCACGAAAACAATTCTGCTTGAAACATCGTATTTATCGGCGAAGTGGATGATATCGCGGATTAAATCTTTACCGGGCATATCATGCGGATGCGCCTTACCGGCGAAAATTAATTGAACGGGGCGGTCGTTATCTCTTACCAAACGAAGCAGGCGTTCAGGATCGCGAAGGAGAAGATTGCCGCGCTTGTAAGTCGCGAATCTGCGCGCGAAACAAAGAGTAAGCGCGTAAGGAGAAAGCAAATCGTCAGCCTGACGAATGCGGCGTTCCATCGCACCTGTGCGTTTGTACTGTTCGCGGACGCGATCGCGCACAAAAGCTACAAGGCGTTCACGGCGGCGTTCATGCGTACGCCACAGTTCTTCGTCTGAAATTCGATCCATGCGTTCCCAGATTTTTAAATCGGTCGGCTTGTCCTCAAAGTGCGGTCCGAAATACCGATCCAACAGATCCAACATTCCCGAAGAAATCCATGTGCGGGTATGGACGCCGTTTGTAACGTGTCCGATCGGAACTTCGTTGATCGGAAGCCCCGGCCAAAGACCCTTCCACATGTCGCGTGACACAACGCCGTGAAGCGCGGCAACGCCGTTCGCGTAAGCAGCCATCTTAAGGGCAAGAACCGTTAAACAGAAAGATTCGCGCTCGTCGTTCGGATCGATTCTTCCAAGACCCAAAAATTCTTTCCATGAAATGCCAAGAACCTGCGGGAGAGAGCGGAAATATTTTTCCATCATTGGTATATCGAAACGCTCGTTTCCGGCGGGAACCGGCGTGTGAGTTGTAAAAATATTTGTCGGCCAAATCGCCTCGCGCGCTTCTTCGAATGTAAAAGCTTTTTCGCCCATTATCTCGCGGATGCGCTCAAGACCCAGGAACGCCGCGTGTCCTTCGTTCATGTGAGTCGCCGCCGGATTGATGCCTAATGCACGTAACGCGCGGATGCCGCCGATACCAAGAAGGATTTCCTGCTGCATGCGGACTTCTTTATCTCCGCCGTAAAGCGCCGCTGTGATGTTGCGGATATCCTGAGCGTTTTCTTCGATGTTAGTATCCAATAAATACAATGAAGATCTTCCAACCTTTACTTCCCAAATCTGAGCGACAGCCTGACGTCCGGCTAAATCGACAGAAATTTTTAAAGGCTGACCGTCTTTACCGATTTTCTTTTCGACAGGCATGTTATACCAGTCGTTCTCGGGATAACTTTCCTGCTGGAAACCGTCGGCATTCAGCATTTGTTTGAAATATCCCTGTCTGTATAAAAGCCCAATCCCGACAAGAGGAAGCCCCAAGTCCGAAGAAGTTTTCATGTGATCGCCCGAGAGAATTCCAAGACCGCCTGAATAAATGGGAAGCGACGCATCCATGCCGTATTCCATTGAGAAATACGCAACAACATCTTTATGGCTTCCGCGGTACCATGTTTCGCCTTTTTTATAGCGCTGGAACCTGTCGTAGACTTCCTTTAGGGCAGCCAAATAGGAATCATCCTTGGCAGCCTGCGCAAGCCTTTCCTGGCTCACCATACCCAGTGTCCGCACGGGACTCTGTTTGGACTCAAGCCAACTGTCATAATCCAGCCTGATATAAAGCTGAACCGCGTCATAATTCCATGATAACCAGAGATTACGTGCAATCTCTTCCAAAGGCTTCAGCACCGGGGGAAGCTTCGGCTTAATTGTATATGTAGATATGTTCATATGTAAAGTTTATGGGGGAATTTGATAGCTGTCAACCGAGATTTTATAACAAAATGAGGCTATCTTGGGCGTATTTTTTCATCTTACCGCCCCTTTACCAACATTTTTTCAAATATTTTCGATTTTTTCCGGTTTCAGTCAAGCAAAACGCTGAGTCCGCTCCGGGCGCGCTGTTCGCGCTAAAGCGCTCACGTTTTTATCATCTCATTGACTTTCTTGAGCGCCACGCCTCGCTGCCTTTTTCATCCACATGCTGCGCGTGCATTATCGGGATTAGATGTTTCCAAAAAGAGGCTCGCACAAAGTCGCAAAGTTGTTGTTTGAGAGCCAATCCTAAACCTAAAAATATATCTAGACTATCTATTATTTCTGGGTTTAGGAGCATACCTCGAATCGCGCGCATACCTCTGTGCCTTGGCGCCTTAGTGTGAACTCTCTTGGACTATTAAATTTTATAAAAATTTTTCATTTTTTCTTGTTTTCAGTCAAGCGAAACGCCAAGTCCGCGCCATATATAGCTGGAGGTTTTTATGAACTTAAATGCTAACAGAAATCACAAGGACAGTGTTTTCTCTGTGCTCTTCGGCACGCCGGATGTTCTGCGGGAACTGTATTCCGCCATCGTAGGAATCGACATCCCTCCAGACGCGATCGTCGATATCAACACCCTTTCGGACGCCATCTACATGAAACGGATCAATGATCTGTCTTTCACAATTAACGACAGGATTGTTGTACTAATCGAACACCAGTCAACGATTAATGAAAACGTACCTGTCAGACTGCTTATGTACATCGGGCGCGTTTACGAAAAAATAACCGAGGAGAAAAAGCTCTATCAAAAGAAGCTTGTAAAAATTCCCACGCCCGAGTTCATTGTCTTGTACAACGGAAAAGACGAGTATCCCGATCATCAGGAATTAAGGTTATCTCATGCATTTAAGGATTTGTTTGGGTTTGGGTTATCAAAAGGGATTGATTTACCGCTGGAGTTGATTGTTCATGTTTACAATATAAATCACGGGCGAAATCCTGAAATATTAAAACGAAGCGAAACCTTGAATGCATACAGCATATTTATAGAAAAAATCAAAGAGTTCAACGAGTATTTAGAGCTTGATGAATCTGTAAGAAGTGCTATAAAATACTGTATAGAGCATAATATTTTAAAGGATTTTCTTGAGAGACACGGGTCGGAGGTAATTAACATGTTGTTTTATGATATAAGCGTAGAAGAGCTTGGCGAAGTCCGTTATGACGAAGGCTACGAAGACGGGCATGTTAAAGGCTGCGAAGAAGGACATGCTGAGGGGCATGTCGAAGGACTAGCCAAGGGTCGTGAAGAAGAAAAGTTTGCCATTGCCCGTAACGCGCTTGCGGAGGGTTACTCTACAGAGAGTGTTCAGAAAATCACCGGTCTTTCTCTTGAAGAGATAAAAAAATTAGGTTAGAGAAACTTAGGGAACAAGATACTTCCAGAAAGAGGCTCGCATCACATCCTTGCCAGTCTGTCCAAGAACCGTTTGACAACAGCTGTCTTTTGGTTCCACTTTGAGGATTTGCCGTATCTGGATGAGGGTTCTGCCAGTTTGAAGACCGCTTCAAGTGTGGTGCACCAGTCTTCGCCCCAGTTGGTCATGCCGTAGCTGCCGGCGAAATCTTCGGAGGCGGCATCGTTTTTTTTTTCGTTTATTGTAAGCCATGATATGTTTCTGAACTCTTGCCAGGTATCTTGCAGAGATTTGTAGTGGGAGACTTTGTCGTATTCTCCTTTGGCGGTTCCCTGCCAGTTGTGACCGAGTTCGTGGATTATTGTGCTTTTTGTATAGGTGCCTCTTTTTAATTGAATGGTTGAGGTCGTGCCGTTGTTTCTCGCGAAAAATACATATTCAGGATAATCAAAAAGAACGAAATAATTTGAGCCGTTTCGAACTTTGGATTTTGGATTATGCGCATAACGGTAGCTTCCGGTAAACCCGTATATGTGGGTGATCGCGTCAATGATAATTGTTAAGTCTTCGTCTGTCCATGTTACATAGCTATATGATTTTTTCATGACACTGCCTGAACTTTTTCCGGCTCGATCTTTGTTATAAAAAACAAGCTGTGCGTCGTTATAGTCTATTTTGCTGCCCAGCGCCCAGGAGTCGGCGGTTCCTCTCCAAAAAAACGCCGAACTGCCGGAGCCTGTGTTGCGGAATACATTGGCGCCTGTACCGCCGATTATCATATTGTCGCCGTTTTCGCCGTCTAATGTGTTTTTCCCGGAACCTCCCCAAATACAGTCATTCCCATTGCCCCCGTAGGCTGTAAAAGCGATTGAGTTGTACACGCCGTTGTACATATTTTTAATCGTATCGTTTCCGCCCAATCCCCAAACGATTACTTCTGAAATTTGATTTTTTCTGAAAGAGAATACTTCTTTACTCAGCGAATAAACGATGATGCTGGAATTTGTTTCCCGTATTTCGATGTAGTCATTCCCGTTTGTTCCTGTGATTTGCAATTTCTTGCCTGTTATTTCCGCTTTAACCGCGGAGCCTGCAGACCTTGTCTGCGATTCATGTTTTTTAATATTTTGACTTGTACTGCAGGAACTGAGTGAGAAAATAAATAAACTGATTATAATAATTTGCTTTAATATTCTCATCAAACGGCTCCATAATTACAGTCTACCACAATCAAATTTAGTCTGCAAGTCAGCAGAAAAGGTATCAATTAAAAATTATTGCGCCGTAAAAAAAACCGTTCAGGAAAACTTCCCAAACGGTTTTTTTCTGATTATTACCAGTTTAAAAACTAGCGTTTTACCAGCTTTGCCTGTGGTAACGCAACACCATTTTTAGTAATTATAATGTTTACTTCACCACTAAACGCATTTGCAACAATACGATATGTTCTTTTGTTTTCTGCTGTGTCATAAGCAAAAGCACAGCCCGGAGCGCCACCATCGGAAACTGCTGCAAGATTTTTCATATCACGAACAGGAATGGTGATAGATCCGTTAGCGTCACGGATTGTAAGACCGGTTGCCGCAAATGTCCAAACCGCGTTATCATCTGACTTTGTATAGGACGCTGCCGGAATCGCGCCAAAAATACTTTCTGCGCTCTGTGCAAACATCGCGCCTGTTACTGCCATAAATATGACGAGTAAAAATACTACCTTTTTCATTTTTTTCTCCTTAAATAATGAATTTAATTAATTATTACTTTATACCTTGTCCATAAAAACTTATAGAACCAGCAGGGTATTGAATACCTGATGCTGATGTACCTTCTGCATCAAAAAAATCAATAGATGCAGTAATAAATTTCGATTTATCAGATACATTCTGCGTTACCGATCTGGCTAGCCATGCAGCATGGTATTTATCAAACATAGCTTTGTTCGCATCTTTCCAAATGATCTGAATTACACCTGTATTTCCATTAGAATCATGTAATGTAGTGCCCATAGGAGTTAGAACATCACCTTCAGCGAGTCCCATTCCCGTAAGGAACGCTATCGCCTTAGCATCCAAAGCTGACGCACTTGCAGACTTACAAATACAATCTTCTTCTCCGCAGACCTCGCAAGGATCCTTGCCGCAGCCTAACAACACCAAACTTAACAGTAAAACCATTAAGACCGAGAAAATAATTTTTCTCATAAAAAAACCTC
>Ga0209755_10001198_pt1 | contig 42133 bp, 44 predicted proteins | sample TergutCo191P1_FD_187301 | JGI IMG/M metagenome (GOLD analysis project Ga0209755, IMG submission 187301) | Cornitermes sp. P1 segment gut microbial communities from Petit-Saut dam, French Guiana - Co191P1 (SPAdes) (version 2) | ecosystem: Host-associated > Arthropoda: Insects > Digestive system... | reverse complement strand
AGGGGGCGCTTAGGACAATCCAGGACATGACCGGAAACGTGCGCGACGGCGTGGAGGTCATACGGAAGCAGAGCGACGACATCCAACGGGACATACGGGAACTGCACGAGCGTTCGGGCAAGGTCAGTGAGCGCGTCGCAAGCGTGAAGGATGCCAGCGTCCACATTTCCGAGCTTCTTGAAAAGACCAGGCAGATCTACATGGAGGACTAGGGGCCGCGCGGGTGGAAGAGGACCTGGGTAGGAGTGACTGGCACAAAAATTTAAGTCCCTTGCTGCCTTCAACTTTCGAAGGTTCTGGAATTGCCATTTTCCTTGAGTCTAAACTGTACAGCATGGCGGAAATGGCTTCTTTCGCCATCGTCATCGCCTCCCTCCAGAGTGTCCCCTTCCGTAACGCGGGAGGTTGCGGCATGTTGGAGAGGGGGAACAAACCGCTTTAGATGGGACGATTGTGATTATTTTCCTTAGGTTAGCGTAAAACGCTGTAAGCATGTGCAATTTTAACCTGTTGGTACTGCCTCTTTGGGACTTTCCCAACTTCGTCCCCCATAGGTTTGACCTTAAACCCTCACATGTCCTATGATAGACATATCACAAATTGCTTGCCCATGGAGGTACGGGATTTTGTGAAAATACGCGGAAAGGTGTAGCCAAAGGAGGAAACGCAATGAACATACTTCTGGTGTATCCGGAAAATCCCGTCACGTTTTGGAGCTTCAAGTACGCCCTCAAATTCATCAACAAAAAGGCTAATCTGCCGCCCCTGGGGATTCTGACCGTCGCCGCGATGCTGCCGAAGGACTGGAACCTGAAACTGGTTGACCTGAACACCTGCCGATTAAAGGACAAGGATATTTTGCGGGCCGATTTCGTGTTTATCAGTGCCATGAATATTCAAAAGGAATCCACTAGAAAGGTCATCGATCGTTGCAAGGAACTTGGGGTGAAAACGGTCGGCGGCGGGCCGCTTTTCACCGGAGACTTCGAGAGTTTTGAGGACGTGGATCACCTTCTTTTGCACGAGGGCGAGGTTTGCCTGCCAAGGTTCCTCGGCGATTTGGAAAAGGGCGCACCGAAGCACAAGTATGGCTGGGAAGGCTTTCCGCAACTAACGGAAACGCCAATCCCCGCGTGGGATCTGATTAACCCAAAAAAATACGCGATGATGAGCGTGCAGTATTCCAGGGGATGCCCTTTCCACTGCGAATTCTGTAACGTGGTTTCCCTGTTTGGGCACACGCCCCGGGTCAAAACCGCCGAACAGACCATCGCCGAACTGGAAGCCATATACGATCTGGGGTGGCGCGGCGACGTTTTTTTCGTTGACGATAATTTTATCGGAAACAAGCAAAAACTGAAAGCGGAGATACTGCCAAAAATCATTCAATGGATGCGGGAGCGCAATTACCCGTTCGGCTTTTTCACCGAGGCCTCGATCAACATATCCGACGACGAGGAACTGATGGAGCTGATGGCGGAGGCGGGTTTTGACACTGTTTTCGTGGGGCTGGAAACGGTTGACGAGGACTGCCTGGCCGAGTGCAAAAAAGTGCAAAACTCAAACCGCGATTTGATCCGGAACGTCAAGCATATCCAGAGCCACGGCCTACAGGTGCAGGGGGGATTTATCCTAGGATTTGACAACGACAAGGTGTCGGCTTTCTCGAACATGATCGCCTTTATCCAAAACAGCGGAATTGTCACGGCCATGGTTGGGGTTTTGACCGCGCTAAAGGGCACGAAACTGTTTGACCGTCTGAAAAAGGAAGGGCGCCTGCTGGACGATTTTTCCGCAAGCAACACGGACATAAACTTCGTGCCTAAAATGCCCCTGGACGATTTGATGGACGGTTACAGAAACGTTGTCAGTTCCATTTACTCGCCCACGAATTATTACAAGCGGGTCAAATTGTTTTTGAAAACTTACCGCCCCAAAAAACACGCGCGAACAAGGATTGATATCAGCTATATTGGCGCGTTTTTCAAGGCGTGTTTCAAGCTGGGCGTCGCCTCCGAGGGATACAGGGAATTCTGGAAACTGTTGGGGTGGTCCTTGCTAAAAAAACCGCAGGTCTTTGTTATGGCTGTGAAGTTCTCCGTCTATGGTTACCACTTCCGCAAGTGCCTGGGGGATACCGCAAGCGCCGTTCAGTGAAACCGCGCATTGCCCTAACCCGCCTCGCCACCGTGCCCGGATGGGGCAATACGGTGTTTTCTGCCGGATACACGAAAAACCTTTGGTTTTTGGTTGCGGTTTTTTTGGGGATCGCTTGACACGACACCCCTAGTGATAAACACTGGAGGGCATATGAAAGAAAAACAAGTTACAATCGGCGAAGGCGGTAAATATCCTTTAAACGGGGTTCTGACATTTCCGGATAACCGTCCCCCAAGGGTTCCCGCCGTGGTATTGGTGCACGGCTCCGGTTCCCACGACATGGACGAAACGCTTTTTGGAAACAAGCCTTTTCGCGACATCGCCGAGTACCTGCCTACCAAGGGAATAGCCGTTCTGCGTTACGACAAGCGCACGTTTGTTTATGGCAAGCAGATGATGAAAGATAAGAATTCCCGTGACTTTACGGTAAAGGACGAAACAATCGAAGACGTCGTTCTTGCCGCAAATCTTTTAAGGAACGACGACGGTGTCGATCCCAACCATATATATATTGTGGGGCACAGCCTTGGAGGAGTGCTTGCGCCGCGCATCGACGCGGAAGGCGGCAATTTTGCGGGGATCATTATTCTTGCGGGTTCGCCGCGCAACCTTATCGACATAATGATTAGCCAAAACGAGGAAATGATCCCGCAACTTGGAAAGCTGCTTCAATTAATTGCAAAAAAACGATTTGTGTCCATTAGGGCGAAACTTGAGTCAATCCCGGCCATGACCGAGGCGGAGGCAAAAAACGCGAAACTGGCCGGGCAAAACCTTGTATGGTACCTTAAGGAGATGGCGGAGCATCCTGTCGCGGATTATTTAAGGGCAACCGAAAAGCCCGTGCTGATTTTGCATGGGGAAAAGGACTTTCAGGTTACGGTGGAAAAGGATTTGGCGCTTTACCGGGAGATATGCGCCGGAAAGCCAAACGTCAGTTTCAAGGTATATGCCGGGCTAAACCACTTGTTCATGAAGTCGATTTACGGGAACCTAAAGGACTTCAAAAAAGAGTACAAGGTTCCCCAAAAGGTTGATCCCCGGGTACTGGACGACATTGCGGGGTTCATTTTTGGGGGGGAGGGGCTACCGGTTTCTTGACCTTTCCAGTATCCCGGCGATCTTTTCGTGCATGGCCTTGTCAAAGGTTCTGCCAAGGAGCGGGGAGAGCGCCCTTTGCATCTCGCCCTGCCACATCTCGCGCTGCCGTTCGGTTGGGACGTTGATCCTAAGCCCCTCCCTTTGCATCATGGTCAGGGCGTTGGCGACGGTTCCGGGCATCCTGGAATCGAAGTCCGCGGTTATTTCCCTGGTGGCCTCCATTATGATCCGCTGCCTTTCGGGCCCAAGCCTGTCCCAGGTGACGCGGTTCAGGACTATCGCCCCCATGAAAGGGGCGATGGGCATGTCCAGCATGTGTCCCAGGGTTCTGTGCATCCCCAGGGGGGCGACAGCCGCCGGGCTCTGGTAAGTGGCATTGATCGTGTTGTTGGCCAGCATCGTCCCGGTGTCGGTAATCTCGGTTTCGACCAGGGTGAATCCCATTCCCCGGAACACCGAGCTCATGTTTTCCGCCGCGGGATCGATGGCCAGCCGCATCCTGCGGAGATCGTTCGGTTCCAGAATACGATCCCTGGAGAACAGGTTTACCCAGCCGGCCCTTGACCAGGCGAGCATGACGAAATTGGTGCCGCCCGCCTTGTCCTCGAGGATCGGCAGGACGTAGCTTAGCACGGAATCAAGCTCGGCGTCGTCCCTTATCTGGAACGGAACGCTCAGGCTCATTACCTCCGGGACAATTTCGGCAATCCCGAAGGAGGTAAAAAGCGCGGCCTGGATATTGTTGACGGTGAGCGACGAATGCATTCTAGCCTCGCCGCCTTCCAGCCCGTCGTGTATGATACGCGCCCGGACGGTTCCGCCCGTCAGCCTTGCCCACTCCCCGGCAAGGCGATCCAGGGCCCTGCCCCAGTCGGAATTCCTGGGCAGGGGCGAGGCCACGCGAATTTCGATCACGTCCCCCGTCCTGCCGCCCCGCTGGGCGAAAACGGTCGCCGGCACCGTAAGGAGTAAAACTAAAACGGCGGAAATCGCCATTGCCCTGTTTTTCATACACTAAGATAAGCAAAACCGCAGGGAAGTCAAGGGATTTGCGAGAAAGGCCGGGGTACGGGTTCCCCGGCTTGTTTTCCGCCACGCGGCAAAAACATGGGTGGGCTAACCGAAGTAATGCGGTTGCCTATAAACGGGCGCCCGCTCCGATTTGTTCCAAAGGGCGGCGGGCGCTTTACCCCGCGAAAATCTGCCCCAGGTCGACGGCGAAGCCGGGGAAAATACCGACATTGGCCGTGTCGGCCGCGGTGTAGGCGCGAATTTGTATTTGCCCGTCGGCAAAGAAGTAGGTTCTAAGGGTTTTGTGCTCGGGATTCACCACCCAGTACTCCCTGACGCCGGCGTCCTGGTAAAGCTGGAATTTCCGCTCCATTTCGATGGCGGTGTTGCCTGGGGAGAGTATTTCCGCCACGAAATCCGGGGCCCCACGGCATCCTCCCGGGCCGCGTTTCTTTTCGTCGCAGATAATCGAGAGGTCGGGCTGGACGACGGTGTTGTCGCTTTCGTCTTCCTCGTAAAACAGCCTTACGTCATAGGGCGCGGGACGGGCCTTGCACGGTTTCCCGACCAGGTAATTAGCTATCTGCCTGGACAGTTCCATTAGAATGGCCTGGTGAAAATCGTTTGGGGCGGACATTGCATAGGCCACGCCGTGTATAAGCTCGTAGCGTTCCCCGTCCTTTAGCTCCCACTCCTTGTAATCGGCGTAGGTATATGTGTTGTCGGCTTCTTCTTTCAATAGCGCGTGGCCCACAGGTTCCTCCGTGGTATAAGCATAGCCCGGTGGCGCGTTTTGTCAAGCGGTCGGCAATACTTAACGGTTTTGCCCACAGGGGTTGGATCCGTGCCCCGGAGATTTCCGTCGTTAACTATTCCGACAGGATGGAAATAACCAGCCCGGGTTCGCTCCGTAATTCAATCGCGGAAAGTTTAGGGAGCATTGGCTTGGTGTTTGTAAGGCAAGGATGGAGCGCAAATTATGGACCAGATAACCGTCAGTTATCCTGAAACCTTGGCTTTTTCCTGTGCGGGTTGATCCCTAGGATCGGATGCCCCGCAAAGGGGGCTGTTTTTTTCGACAGCCCCAATCCCCGGGTTCTTTTCCGCCACTAACGACGTGGCCAAAAAGGCGACACGCTGGATCTTCCGGGCAACGCCCCGCGGGGGAGGTTCAAGGTTTCGGAGTGACCGTCCCATTCTTCAAGTATATCCATCTTAGCTGTTGGCCGGGATTGCTGGTGGATCTAGTTGTTATAAATGTATAGGTTATGGAAGTGAGATTATCGATGGTGCCTGTAAAAGTTCCTATTAATACCTCCCTGGCATACACCGTATTCCAGCCCCTTCTAAGGTTTAGGGTGAATGCCCTGTCTGTAAAGATCCTGCTATAACTCATGCCGTTCTGTTCACCGGTCTCTGTCCATGTCTCATCCCGCGCCAAGCTGACGGTAACATCCCTGTCAACGAATATATGTATTCTTTCGATAAATTCCCCGGCAATGGAGTTCCCGCTGGTTGACGTGTGCAAACCTATCAGGTCAACATTGCCGCTGTAATCTTGCTGGCCGGGTGCTCGTGTGTCCAACCGTAATCTGGTGTATCGTACCCCTGGGACGCTGAATGTGTGACGGCCTCTTTCCCCAAAAATCCTAGAGTCTTCAATGGCGTTCCCCAAGATTGGAGAGTTCCACAGGGTTGGGTTTGGCGTGGTAATGCCGAAATTCAACAACCCACCCGTGATTGCCCCTCCGCCGCCGCCATAAAAGGAAACCGTTCTAGTCAGTGTGGCAGGAAAAGGCGAGAGTGTTGGAGGGGAAACGTCCTGGCGCATCATGTACACCCGCCCCGTAAGATCAAGCGCCAGTGAACTTGGCGTAACGGGATGGTTGGTTATCCCCGTGTCGTTGTTTCCCGGCTGGTTGCTTCCTGGTTGGTTGTTTCCTGGTTCGTTTCCTGCCGAACAGCCTGCAAGCGCAAGGCCAAGAGCCAAAACGGTTCCGGCCAAAACTATGGTTTTCATCATGGAAAACCTCCTTTGTTCGTGGCTGTCCGCCTTGCCTAGGGGCGGGCAATTGCCATGTTTTTGTTGTCCTTGACGAACGTTTTCCCAACGGGGAAACATATGCAGATCGGTCGTATGCGACTTAAAAGAGCCTACTGTTGCGCCGCCTCCGGTTCCAAAACGGCCATCTCCCCCTCGCCTTGGGCGAAGAGCAGGGCTTCCAGCACCCCAAGGAGGTAGCTTTGGCTTTCGTCGGTCAACCGCTCAAGCGTTTCATGTAGTTGTTTTTCCCTCAATTCCGTAAACTTTTCGTAATTCACTATGTAGCATGATACCAAATATAAATGAAACCGTCAACCTACATAGTAAAAAATCCCCCTTGTTATGTATGAAGAAAGCGGATATAGTCCAGGTATGACGGTCAATGAGAGGATTCGGCAGCTCAGACAGGCCCTCAATATGTACCAAAAGGACTTTTCAAAAGCTATCCGCATCAGTATTGGCTATACGGCGGAAATCGAAAACGGGCACCGGGTGGCCAACGATCGCATAATCCGCCTTATCTGCCTTACCTTCGGGGCGAACGAAAAGTGGCTGAAAACCGGCGAGGGGGAGATGTTCGACGCTTCCACGGCGGAAAAGCGGGAAAGGATACTGGGTCTTTTCAACGAGCTAAAGCCGGAGTTCCAGGACTTCGCCCTGGCGGTGGTTGACCGCCTGCTGCTGCTGCAGAACCAAAATCCCGCCGGCGACGGCGCAAGCCATTGAAACGCCGCCGCCGTATTGCCGGCTGCCCCCTGCCGTGCTATATTTAACCTAGGAGGGACGCATGACCGTCACGCAAACCGTGGAAATCCCCGCCGACCGCCGGCTGACCATCGACGTGCCCCGCGAGGTGCCGACGGGATCCGTAATCCTTTCCTTTACCCCGGCAGCCGGCGGCGAGGCCGACGGCTGCCCCCTGTGCGCCAAGTACCGCGATCCTGAAACCGGCGAGTTGCGCTACAATGCCGAGACCGAGGCGGGTATGCGGGAAGTTGATGACATGCTTGCAGGTAAGATACCTGCGAGGTTCTACAATTCGATAGAAGAAATGTTGGCGGATGAGGATTCGGACGACTAAACATGCTTGTTCCAAAATTCCACGGCTCCTTTAAGAAAGACCATAAGCTGGCTCGGAAACGCAACAAGGATATGGCTAAGTTATCCGAGGTAATGGATCTGCTTATTAACGAACAGCCCCTATTGCCAAGGCACAAAAACCATTCCCTGCATGGGGATTATGAAGGTTGGTGGGAATGCCACGTCGAGCCGGACTGGCTTCTTGTGTACCGCGTCGACAAGTCCGCGCGGCAGGTGGTTTTTTACCGCACAGGTACCCATTCCGACTTGTTTTGAAACGGTTCCGCGTCGCCCCGCTCGATAAACGCTCCCCAATTTTCGCGAAATGCGGTATCATTTCCACATGGTGAACGTCGCTTTTACCGGAGGAGGAACCGGGGGGCATATCTATCCCGGCCTGGCGGTGGCGGAAAGTCTGCGGGAAAGGCTTGGGGAGTCGGAATGCCGGGTTTTCTGGATCGGGTCGAACAGGGGCATGGACCGCGCCGTCGTCGAGGGGGCGGGCCTGGAGTTCCTTGGCGTTCCTGCGGGAAGGCTTCGCCGCTACCTTACACTAAGGACAATCCCGGACGCCTTCCGGGTCGTCGCCGGGTTCTTCGCCGCGCGGCGCATACTGAAAAAGCGAAAGGTACGCCTTCTGTTTTCCAAGGGCGGCTTCGTCAGCGTTCCGCCCTGCGCCGCCGCCGCCTCGCTGGGCATTCCGGTGCTGACCCACGAGTCGGACTTTAGCCCCGGCCTTGCCACCAGGCTTAACCTTCGCTTCGTCCGCGGGACGGGGGGCAGGGTTTTTACGGCCTATGCGGACACGGCCCGCTTCCTGCCCGGGGATCGGGTGACGGTAAGCGGCAACCCGGTGCGCCGGGCTTTCCGCGCCGCCGATCCCGCCAGGGGTCGGGCTTTCCTTGGGCTCGGGCCGGACGATCGCGTGTTGCTGGTCCTGGGGGGCAGCCAGGGGGCCAGGGAGGTCAACGACCTGGTGCGCGCCTGCCTGGGGGATCTTCGCCGCCACTACACGGTGGTGCACCAGTACGGATCCCCGGGCGTGTCCGGGGGATCCCCGGATTCACTTGGGCGATCCCCGGGGATCGCCGGGGGGTATGTTCCCTTGCCCTACATCGGCCGGGAGATGCCCGACGTTCTTGCCGCCGCGGAACTGGTTCTGGGGCGTAGCGGCGCGGGCACGGTCTGGGAAAGCGCCGCCCTGGGCAAGCCCATGATCCTGATCCCCCTGAGCGGCCCCGGGACCAGGGGCGACCAGGTGGAGAACGCCCGCTTTTTCGAGCGGGAGGGCGCGGCGCTGGTCCTGACCGGCGACGATCCGTCGTCCATGGCGAGCCCGGAAAACCTTTCCCGGGCGGTCGCGGGCCTGGCCGGGGATCCCCTTAGGCGGGGGCGCATGGCGGCGGCGGCCGGCCGGATCGGGAGCCTTGACGGCGCGGCGATTATAGGCGATTCTGTTAGCGAAATGATTCGGTGCATGGGCGGGCCGGCGGTGCCGACAATAGGGTAAGATGGAGAATTTTGCCGTTATCGATTTCGTGTTCGCCGGGGTCATTGTCCTTTTCGTGCTCAGGTGCGCCGTGCGCGGCTTCGTCAGCGAGATAATGTCCCTGGCGGCGCTGGTTTTCGGCGTCCTGTCCGCTGTGTTTTTCTTCAGGACGGTGGGGGATTTCCTCCGCGAAAGGTTCATGCCGGGCGTCCAGACCATTCCCGAGGCGATCGCCTTCGTCGCGCTGTTTCTGCTTGTCTTTGTCCTGGCCAGGGTGGTGGAATCGATGCTTGGCGGCGTCATCCGGGGCTTTGGCCTTGACGGCCTGGATCGCTTCCTGGGGGTGGTTCTGGGGTTTGCCGAGGGGATCGTCGTCGTTTGCCTGCTCCTGCTCTTGGCGAGCGTCCAGCCCTTTTTCGATCCAGACGCCGTCCTTGGGGACAGCTTTTTCGCGAACCTGCTTCTGCCTTTTATCGTCGGGCGCGACTGGGGGCTGCCCGGGATAATCGCGCGGGCCGGGGAAATAACAGGAGGGACTATCCGTGTTTGAGAACATTATTGCGCAGGCCGCGACGGACCAGCTAAAAGAGGACATCCGTTCGAACAGGCTCGCGCCTTCCATGCTGTTTTTCGGGCCGGCTGCTTCCGGGAAGGGGAGCGCCGCGCTGGAGCTTGCCCGGGCGCTTTCCTGCGAGGACGTCCGGGCCCCCTGGAACTGCCCGTGCCCCTCCTGCGCGAGGCACCGCTCCCTGACGCACCCCGACCTGGCGATGATAGGCCCCAGGGGCTTCGCCGCCGAGATAGCCGCGTCCCGCGCGGCGTTCCTGCGGGACACGTCCTCGCCGGCGGGCAGGTCGCTTTTCGTCCGCTCGCTGCGCAAGCTGCTCGGGCGGTTCGCCCCGGCCGTGTGGGAGCACGAGTCGAGGTCGGGCAGGGCAAACCCCCTGCCGCTCCTTCAGTCGCTGGAGGAGGAGCTGGCCGGGTTCGAGAAAAGCCAGGCGGACGCCGCGGAAAGGCTTTCGGCGTCCCTCGCGAAAAACGCCTTCAGGCTTGAGGACGACTGCATGGGCGAGGCGATCCCCATCGCCCAGGTAAGGAAGGCCGGCTACTGGAGCCGCCTGTCCCCTTCCGGGAGGCGGAAGACGCTGGTCGTGGAGAACGCCGACCGCATGAAGGAGGACGCCCGCAACGCCCTGCTCAAGCTGCTGGAGGAGCCGCCCGAGTCGCTGTGCGTCGTGCTGACGGCGCAGCGGCGGGAATCGGTGATGCCCACGATTCTGTCGCGCCTGCGGCCCTACCGTTTCAACGTCCGCGGCGCCGACGAGGAGCGGGAAATCATCCGCAGGGTTTTCAGGGATTCCCGCGACATACCGGAGGGCGGCCCCGGCGACCGGGCGGCGCTTGAAAGCGCGCTCCCCCACAGCACGCCCGGGCTGGTGGGCGCGTACCTGGACTCGTTCACGCCCCAGCCGTCGGAAAAGCTCCTGCCCCTGGCGGCCTTCTTCGTCGCGGCCGTCACTCGGGCGGCGGTGGTCCTGGGCCGGAGCCGGGGAGCCACGGAGATATCGCCGGGGCTCAACACCCTGGGAAGCTACTGCGCCAGGATCGCCGAGAACGCCGGCCTGGAGCGGACGGAGGATCCGGGGCAGACCCTGGCCACGCTTGTCTCCCAGACCATCGGCTTCGAGGGCAGGTCCTTCCCGCGATTTCTTTTCCTTAGCCTACAGCTGGTGTCGGAGGCCTTGGCCCTGTGCGAGTCCGGCGCCGACGGGATCCGCTACCGCGAGATGTGGCGGAAGAGAATCGAGGCGGCCCAGTCGGCCTTCGTCACCTTCAACCAAAGGCCGGAGCTGAGCCTGGAGTCGCTGTTCTTCCGGCTAAGGGAGGACATGGCCGGATGAGCGGCTTCTACCGGCGGGCGCTGAAGAGCAGCCTTACCGAGGCGCAGTACCGGGAGCTTCTGGTCTCCGCATCGGGGGAGATCTTCCGGCTTAGGGCCGTGCTGGACTCGCTCCCCTCGGGCATCCTGGTCTGCGACGAGAGGCACTCGCTGGCAATCGCGAACAAGTCCGCCGTGCGCCTTCTTCCCCTTAGCCAGACCGAGGGCGGCCTTCTGTGGGAGCTGGTCCTTGACGGCGACCTGGCCGGCTTTTTCCGCAGGACGCTCCAGGACGGCGACCGCGTCCTGGAGCGCGAGGAGGAGGTTTCCGTCCGGGGGCGGAACCGCCTGCTCTCGATCAGCGTGCACCCCCTGGTGGACAGGCGGCAGATCTCCGGATCGCTGGTCCACGTCGAGGACATCACCGGGAAGCGGGCCAGGGAGCTTAGGCTTCGCCGCGCGGAGACCCTGGCCAGCCTAACGACCCTGGCCGCCGGCGTCGCGCACGAGATAAAGAACCCGCTGGGCGCGATATCGATCCACCTGCAGCTTATGCAGAAGGCCGTGAACGCCGGGGGGCCGGCGGCCAGGCTCAACAGGAAGACCGGGGACGGGGGGAAGGGGACGATTCTGGACAAGTACTTCGGCATCCTGAACGAGGAGGTCGACCGCCTGAACCGCATCGTCGTGGACTTCCTGCTCGCGGTGCGGCCTATGACCCTGGAGCTGCGCGAGGGGGACCTGAACGCCGTAATCCGCGAGCTGGCCGAGTTCGTCGGCGCGGAGCTGGAGCAGTCCGGCATCCGCCTGCTTCTTGAGCTCGGCGAGGCCCTGCCACCGGTGCTGGTGGACGAGCGCCATGTCAAGCAGATGCTTCTGAACCTCGTCAGGAACGCCCAGGCCGCGATGCCCGGCGGCGGCCTTCTGACCGTCGCCACGATGGCCGCGGACGGCGACGTCCGCCTGAGCGTGTGCGACACCGGCGTCGGGATCAGCCAGGACAACATCGGCAAGATATTCGAGCCCTACTTTACGACCAAGGAGGCCGGCACCGGCCTGGGGCTGACCATCGTGTACAAAATCGTCAGGGAGCACGGCGGCGAGATCCTGGTGGACTCCAGGGAGGGGGGGGGGACCCATTTCGAGATTACCCTTCCGGCCTACTGGAAGGAACGGCGACTTCTCCCGTACAAGGCCCCAGGATGAGGTTCAAGCTGCTTGTCGCCGACGACGAGAAGAACATCCGCGAGGGTCTTGCCGCCTCGCTGGAGATGGACGGCTACGCCACCGTCTGCGCCGCCGACGGCAACGAGGCCTGGGGGCTTTTCGGGAAGGGCGACATCGACCTCGTCATTACCGACCTGCGTATGCCGGGCGTCGACGGCGGGGAGCTGATGCGCCGGATACTGGCGGAAACCCCCGGCTTTCCGGTAATCATCCTGACGGGCCACGGGACGGTGGAAAGCGCGGTCAGCGCGATGCGCGAGGGGGCCTGGGACTTCCTCACCAAGCCGGTCAACCTTGGCCGCCTTTCCATGCTGGTAAAGCGCGCCCTGGAAAACAGGGAGCTTGTCCTGCGCCACCGCCAGATGGAGGACGAGCTGGAGCGCAACCGGCTTTCCAGGAGCATGAGCGGCAAGTCCCCGGCCATGCGGAAGGTGCTTGACACCGTCGGCCGCGTCGCCCCCACCCGCGCCTCGGTCCTTATAACCGGGGAGTCCGGGGTGGGGAAGGAGCTCGTCGCGGACGCGATCCACGATCTCTCGCCGCGCAGGGGCAAGCCGATGGTGAAGGTCCACTGCGCCGCGCTCTCGTCCGGCCTTCTGGAAAGCGAGCTGTTCGGCCACGAGAAGGGCGCCTTTACCGGGGCGGTCTCCAGGCGGCGGGGCCGCTTCGAGCTAGCCCATGGCGGGACGCTGTTCCTGGACGAGATCGGCGAGATCGACCAGAACCTTCAGATAAAGCTGTTGCGGGTCCTGCAGGAGCGCGAGTTCGAGCGGGTCGGGGGCGAGGAGACCGTCGGGACGGACGTCCGCATCATAGCCGCCACCAACAGGGATCTTAGGGCCGAGATCGAGAGGGGCGGCTTCCGCGAGGACCTGTACTTCAGGCTCAACGTGGTGAGCGTGAATGTGCCGCCGCTGCGGGACCGCAAGGACGACATCCCGGTCATGGCCGCCGGCTTCCTAAAGGAATTCGCCGCCGACAACGGCAAGGCCGTCCAGGGAATCTCCGAGAAGGCGTATTCCCGCCTGCACGCCTACAACTGGCCGGGCAACATCCGCGAGCTGCGCAACTGCATCGAAAGCGCGGTGGTGATGTGCCGGGGATCCCTGGTCACCGAGGACGACCTGCCCCCCGCCCTGCAGTCCGCCGGCGACGAGGACTGGGTGCGTGTCCCGGTGAACGTGAGCCTGGGGGAGGCGGAAAAAATCGTGATCCGCGGCGCGGTCGCCTTCCACAAGGGCAACAAGAGCCGCGCGGCCGAGACCCTGGGCATAGGGCGCAAGACCCTGCACCGGAAACTGGGCGGGGCAGGCGACGGGGAATGAGGCGATTGCCAACCGCCCGCGAATTCCCGATAATTGACGACATGAAGAACTCCGCCGACCGCATAGCCGAGCTAGAGGGCCTCGTCCTTAGGTACCAGGAATCGTACTACGACGGCGAGGCGGAAATCACCGACGGGGAATTCGACCTGCTTTGGGACGAGCTGAAAAGCCTTGCCCCGGGCAGCCCGGTTCTCGCAAGGGTGGGGGCCGGCCGGGGCGCCGACGGCTTCCCCAAGGCAAGGCACCTGATCCCCATGGGCGGCCAGGAAAAGGCCGCCAACCCCGGGGAGTTCCTCGCGTGGGCGGGGAAAACCGGCCTGTCCAAATTCCTGGTGCAGCACAAGCTGGACGGGGCGAGCCTGGAGCTGCAGTACGAAAAGGGCGTGCTGGCAAGGGCCGTGACCAGGGGCGACGGTGCCGTCGGCGACGACATCACCGCCAACGCCAGGCGCATGTACGGCGTGCCCGAAAGGCTGGATCTTCCCTTTTCCGGCGGGGTCAGGTGCGAGGTCGTAATGGCCCGCGAGGTCTGGCTCGGCAGGTACCCGTCCAAGGCCAACTGCCGCAACGCCGCCAACGGGATCATGCGCCGCAAGGACGGATCCGGCTGCGAGGATCTTGTTTGCGTCGCGTTCGACGCGTCGGCGGAATCCGACCTTTCCCGGGACGGCCCGGCCGAGTACTTCGCCGACGAAGCCCAAAAAATCGGGTGGCTTGGCGGGCGCGGCTTCCGCACCGCCGAGACGAAAATCCTGGACGGCGCCGGGGAGGTGCTCGCCTACAGGGAGGAGGTCGCGGGGCTCCGCGGCGGGCTTCCCTTCGACATCGACGGCCTGGTCGTGAAGGACCTGGCCACCGACATGGGCGACCTGCGCCGCGCAAGGCCCGAGAGGCAGATAGCGTTCAAGTTCGATCTTGAGACCGCCTTCAGCGTCCTGCGGCAGGTGGAGTGGAGCGAGTCCGGGGCAACCTACACCCCAATCGGCGTGGTCGATCCTGTCCGCATCGCCGGGACGACCGTGCAGCGGGCCAACCTGAACAACCCGGACATGATCCGGTCCCTGGGACTTAAAATCGGCTCGGCCGTTTCCGTGGTAAAGCGCGGCGAGATCATCCCCAAGATCGAGGGCCTCGCCCCGGTGCCGTCCCCCGGCGGGGAAAGCGAGATCGAGTTCCCGACCTGCTGCGCCTCCTGCGGGGCGGATCTCGTGGACGCCGGCACCAGGCTTTACTGCCCCAACCCGGGCTGCCCCAAGCGCCTGCACCAGCGCCTGGAAAAGTGGGTGAGGGTTCTGGACATACGCGAGCTTGGCGAAAAGCTGATTCGCCAGCTTTTCGACGGCGGCAGGGTGCGGCGGGTGGCCGACCTTTACACCCTGGACGCCGGGGAGCTCGCCGCCTACGAGCGCATGGGCGAGGTTTCCGCGGCCAAGGTGGTCCGCCACGTAATGGCGCCCAGGGATCTCCCCCTGGCCGTCTTTGTCGCTGGCTTTAACCTTGAGGGCGTCGCCGAGACCACCATGGAAAAGGTTGCCGCAGCCGGCTACGACACCCTGGAAAAACTGCGCCTTGCCTCCCCGGGGGAGCTTGCCGAGGTGCACGGCCTGGGGGAAATTACCGCGGGGATCATAGTCGAGGGCCTTAAGGAAACCGCCGTCGAGATGGACGCGGTGCTGGCCGCGGGCGTCGTAAGCATAGCCGCCCCGCCCCCGGAGGCCCTGCCCCTGCGCGGCCTCTCGTTCTGCTTTACCGGCGAGCTTTCCTCGATGAAGCGCCCCAAGGCCGAGGAGAAAATCAGGGCGCTGGGCGCCTCGGCGAAAACGTCCGTGGCGAAGGGGCTTTCGTACCTAGTCACGAACGATCCCGAATCCGGCTCGTCCAAGAACAAAAAGGCCCTTAGCCTGGGGATCCCGATTATCGACGAGGCGGGTTTCCTGGCGATGCTGGCGAATCCCGGGGCCGCGGCCGTAAAGCCTGGCGTTCAGGGCGAGCTGTTTTGAGTCCGGTTCCACCAGACCACGAACTGGAACGCTTCCAGTGTGGGGTCGCCGGGATCGAAGGCGTGTACCCCCACGTCCAGGACCTCCCCTTCGTCGTCTAGCCTGTACTCAAACACAAGGACGCTCCAGCCCCTGCCGAACCCAAGGGCCTGGTATTCCCTGAAGGTCCTGTCGTCGAACACGTAAAGGCTGACCGGCCGGTCGACGAAAACCGGGATCGCCACGCGGTACACGGAGCCGGCGAAGTCGTCCATGACAATCCTTCCCTGGACGGGGATCCCGCCGTGCAGTGGCGGCTCCACAAGAAGCCCCAGGTAGACGATTTCCGCGGCTTTGTCGCTGACGTTGGAGACGCGCTTGCCGATCATGTCGAACCACTGGCCTATGCCGAACGTGTGGCTGGCGGAGGAAGGCACGCCCCGGCTGACGAACTCCAGCCTGCCGTGGACGATGCTCCCGCTGGCGCCGATGGTAGATCGGACGGCGTGCCTGGCGGAACCAAGGCACGGCGGGTCGTGCCCGGCGGAACCGAACGCCATGAGATCCCGCAGCGGGACAATCTCGACGGCCTGTCCCCTAAGCTCCAGCGTGAAATCCTCGCCGCCGCCGTTGTCGCCGTCGGTTGGGCCGATCGCCAGGACCAAGGCCAGGGCCGTAACGGCCGACATTTTCTGAATCCCTCTTTTTACCATCGCCGGTCTCCTGCAGGATAGTTTTTTTATCGTGCGGTCGGGAAAACCCAGGATGCCCAGCCATAAAATATCGTGGTTTTTTCATGGAAATGCAAACATGAGAATTTTCCGGCGGCGCGCGCGGGGGGAACGCGGCGCCTTGGCTCTATTGTGAATTGCCCGGTTCTCTGTTATACTTCTAGGTAACGGAGGTTGTCATGAAGAAGTTTGTTTTCGCCGCTGTCGTTCTGGTTTTCCTCTTCGGCGGGCTGCCTGTTTTTGCCCAGGAAGAGGAGCAGGAACAGGGCCAGGGAAGGGGTCTTGTCTACATCAACGTGCCCCTGGAAAGAATCTGGTCGCACCGCCTTGGCTACGTCGTCCAGTACCGCAGGTCGGGCAACCGGGTCGCCAGGGCCTACCTGCCGGGTGAATGGTTTGCCGGCGGGGACGCAAGGGGGGAGCTTGTCAGCCTTCCGCCGGGCAGATCCTGGCCTTCCATGTCGGTGTTTTTCAGGGACGGCGAGTTCAGCCACGTAAGGCTCAACGTCCACCGTTCCGCCGCCCACGAGACCTGGGGGATTGTGCCGGCGGAGATCAATATAGACAACCGGTTCGAGGGCGTCGAGGCCGTCGACCTGCAGTTCTAGGCGCGGGCCCTCGCGGGCGGACCGTGGGGGCTTGTAGCGACAAAACGTATGGCCATTGACACGCTTGCCCGGTGGGTGTAGACTGTAACCCATATGCTGACTACTTTCGGTTACATATCGATGCAGTGGATATGGCTTGGGCTGGTCGTTTTTTTCGCCCTTGTCGAGCTGCACACCTACAGCCTGACCACGGTCTGGCTCGCCATAGCCGCCCTGGTTATGGTGTTCCTTTCCCTGCTGCTCGAAGGCCTTTCCCTGCCCGCCCAGCTCCTGATCTTTCTGGCGATTTCCGCCGTCCTGCTGGTTTTTACCCGCCCGCTGGCCGTCAGGAAATTCAGGATGGGCAAGACGAAGACCAACGTTGACGGCCTGGCGGGAATGCGCGCCCCCGTGGCGAAAACGATAACCGAGTTCGAGAAGGGCGAGGTAAAGGTAAACGGCCAGGTTTGGTCCGCGGTTTCGGACGACGGTTCGGAAATAGTCGAGGGAAGCAAATGCGAAATCCTGCGCGTCGAGGGCGTAAAGCTTGTCGTCAGGCAGGTGCAGTAAGGAGAAAATCGTTATGGAAGTCATTTTAGTGGTTTTGGCGGCGTTCATTCTGGCGCTCGTTATCGGGAACATCAGAATCGTCGCCCAGTCGAACGCCTTCGTAATCGAGCGCCTGGGCGCGTATAGTTCCACCTGGGGCACGGGAATCCACGTAAAGATACCCTTTATCGACCGCATCGCCGGCAGGGTCTCGCTGAAGGAGCAGGTGGCGGACTTCGATCCGCAGCCGGTCATCACCAAGGACAACGTAAAGATGATGATCGACACCGTGATATACCTCCAGGTTACCGATCCCAAGCTGTACACCTACGGCGTCATAAACCCGATGGGCGCCATCGACAACCTTACCAACACCACCCTGCGCAACATCATCGGCGAGCTCGAGCTTGACGACACCCTGACCAGCCGCGACATGATCAACGCCCGCATGAGGACGGTGCTCGACGAGGCCACCGACCCCTGGGGCATAAAGGTGAACCGCGTGGAGGTAAGGAACATCATGCCCCCGGAAAGCATCCAGCAGGCGATGGAAAAGCAGATGCGGGCCGAGCGCGAGCGCCGCGAGTCGATTCTGAAGGCCGAGGGCGAAAAGCAGAGCGCGATTCTGGTCGCCGAGGGGCAAAAGGCCTCCACGATTCTAAAGGCCGAGGCGGACAAGGCGGCGATGATTCTCGACGCGGAGGCCGCCAAGGAATCCGCCATCCGCAGGGCGGAGGGCGAGGCCCAGGCGATTCTTAGCGTGCAGAAGGCCACCGCGGAGGGGCTCTCCATGGTTAAGGCGGTCGCCGCCGACGAGGCCCTTATCAGGCTTAGGAGTCTTGAGGCCCTGCAGAAAGTCGCCGACGGTCAGGCGACGAAGATAATCATTCCCTCGGACATGCAGGCTTTGGCCGGGCTGGTGACAAGCGTTGCGGAGCTTGCGAAAAAATAGCAGGGTGTATGCAGGCTTCTTTTGTCCAAAGGCAACAGCTCGGGCTGAAAATGAGCCCGCAGATGTACCAGTCCATAAAGCTGATGGAGCTGCCCTTGGTCGATCTGCGGGAAAAAATCGCGGAGGAGCTTGAGCGGAATCCCGCTCTGGAAATTTTGGACGACCGCAGCACGGTTTCGCTGGACAACGCCGAATCTGGGCAAAAGGAAATCGAGGAGTATTTTGAGTCCAGTTCCGATTCGGGCTTCCTGCGCGGCGGCGCGGCGACGGCCTCCGCATCGGACGACCACCACGGTTTCATAGAGGGTGTTCTTACGCGGCAGGAAACCCTCCAGCAGCATCTTTTGTGGCAACTGCAGCTTGAGCCGGTGGACGACGAGCTTAGGTCCATCGCGACGGTTTTGATCCAGAACCTTGACGACGACGGTTTCCACAGGGAACCGCCGGAAACCCTTTTTAGGGAGGCCCTTTGGGAAGGCGGCCCGTTTCCGGCGATCCCGCCGCCCCGCCTGGGCGAGGCCGTCGGCGTCGTCCGCGCGCTTGATCCGGTGGGCTGCTGCACCGCCGACTACCGCGAATCCCTGAAGGTCCAGATCTCCATGCGCCGCGACGATCCGGGCTGCATGGAGTGCCCGCTGGATCACCTTGGGCTTTTTGAAAAGGGAAAGTTCTCGGAGGCGGCAAAAACGATGATCTGCGACAAGGACAAGGCTCGTGACTGTTTCGACCTTATAAAAAAACTTTCGCCTTTTCCAGGCCGGCGGTTCAACGTCGCCGAGGTTCGTTTCGTGGTGCCGGATATCCAGGTCGCAAGGGACGGCGACGATTTTGTCATCATTTTTAACAACGAGGTAATTCCAGTGCTGGGGATCAACCCGTTTTTCAAGAAGCTGAACCCCGGGGGGAGGGGAGGGGGCTCCCCGCAGGATCGTCCGGCTCGCGAGTTCGCGCGCGAAAACGTCAGAGAAGCGAAGGTTTTTATCAATTCGATTGCCATGCGGAACCACACCCTTAAGATGGTGGTACGCGCCTTGCTGGAGTTTCAGCGGGCGTTTTTCACGAGCGGCCCCAGGCACCTTGTTCCCCTGACCCTGAACGACATAGCCGGGGAGCTTGGGATACACGCGGCCACGGTCTCCCGTATCGCCAACGGCAAGTACGTGCAGACCGAGTGGGGCATATTCGAGCTGCGCCGCTTTTTTACCAACTCGATAAGCGGCGCCGGATCGTCCGGCTCCCGTTACTCTAAAGAGGGTGTCAAGGCGATTATCCAGGATTTGGTGGAAACCGAGAAAAAAAACCTTTCGGATCTGGAGATTTCGGAGGCGCTTGCGCAGCGCGGCATTCCGCTTGCCCGCAGGACCGTCGCAAAGTACCGCAAGGAACTTGCCCTGGGCTCCTCTTATGACCGGGAACACGTTCCGACGGCGGAAAGCCATAAAAAACAACACGCGACAGGAGGAAGGAAATGAACACGGAAATCAAGGCTTTGCACTTCGAGATGAACGAGGACGCGAAGGCGTACCTGAACAAGAAACTGGATCGCATCCACAATGCCGAGGGCATGATTGTGGATCTAATCGTCGCCCTAAAAAAGGAAAAGGACTTCGAGGCCGCGGCCACGGTGAATTTCCGCTGGGGCAACACGGTTCACGTGAGCGAAAGCGATTTCGAGCTTCAGGCCGCGATTGACAAGATGATTGACAAGCTAGAGGCGAAGATAACCAAGGAAAAGGAAAAGGTGAAGGAGAAGCGGTAGCATGAGAACTTTTGCGGAACAGCGTTATTCAAAACTGGGGCCCAAACTTGTAAAGGCGCTGAAGGCGCGTTTCTTCGATGCCTGGTACTTTGACGAACCCGCCGAGGCGGTGGATGCCGTTGTGTCGCTAATCCCCAGGGATCACGTCGTTTCCTGGGGCGGTTCCGTGACGCTCGCCGGCCTTGGCGTGCAGGAAAGGCTGGCCGGGGAAGGCTTTGCTTTGCTGGATCGGGACAAGGCCGCAAGCCCGGAGGAACGGGCGGAAATCATGCGCAAGGCGATGATCTGCGACACCTACCTTACCGGCACCAACGCCATAAGCGAGGACGGGCAGTTGGTAAACATTGACGGGTTCGGCAACCGGGTCGCGGCGATGATCTACGGCCCCAGGCAGGTGGTTGTCGTCGCCGGCATGAACAAGGTCGCGAAAACCCTGTTCGACGCGGTGGCGCGCGCAAGAAACCTTGCCGCGCCCACGAACGTGCAGCGGTTCCCCGCGCTAAAGACCCCCTGCAACGAAACCGGAGCCTGCGCCGACTGCATGTCCGCGGAATCAGCCTGCAACTACTTTGTAACGATAAGATCCTGCAAGCCCGCCGGGCGGATAAAGGTGGTCCTGGTGGGCAAGGATTTGGGGTTCTGAATTTGCGGGCCGCTTAAGGCGGGGATTCCCCGTCGGCTCCGTGTCCCGCCTCTGTCGCTAGCGATTCCCCTACGCCGCTTGCCTTGCCTTGCCTGGCTCGCGGTCGAACCTTGCGGTCCTCCAGCGCGAGCCTCGCTGCTGCCCGCACTGCCTTTGCCGCTGCCCGCGCTATCCCGCATTTTTCCGCAAGCTCCAGTGGATCCGCCGCCGCGACGTTCTCGATGCTTTCGTAGGCCCTCATAATCGCCGCCGCGCGTTTCTTGCCTATGCCCTCGACTGATTCCAGCGCGGGGAACAGCAGATCCCTGGATCGCAGTTTTTGGTTAAGTCCCGTGGCAAAGCGGTGGGTTTCGTCGCGGACGAACTGCAGGACCTTTAGCGCCTCGGAGCGGCGGGACAGGGTAACCGGTTCCGCCGCTCCGGGCAGCCAAAGCTCCTCGTCGCGTTTTGCCAGGCCGACGACGCCGCAGGCCAGCCCAAGCTCGTCCAGGACGCCTTTCGCGGCGTTTACCTGCCCGATGCCGCCGTCGATCAGGATCAGGTCGGGGAGTTCCAGGCCCTCGCGGAGCAGGCGGGAGTAACGACGCCGCACCGCCTCGCGCATGGAGGCGAAATCGTCCACGATGCCGACGACGGTTCGCAGCCTGAAATGGCGGTAGTTTTTTTTGTCGGGCACGCCGTTCCTGAACGAAACGAGCGACGCGACCGGGTGCCTGCCGTCAAGCTGGGCTATGTCGAAGCCCTCGATGCGCTCCGGCCTTCCCGCCAGGCCAAGGATCCGCGCGATCTCGTCCAGCGCGGGCCCCGCGCCGCGCTCCTTCAGCCGCTTGCGAAGATCCTCCGTCGCGTTCTGCCGCGCCATCGCGAGGACCGCCGTGTGACGTTTCTCGGCCGGGTACAAAAGATCCGGCGCGTTGCCGAACCGCGCCGCGAACCAGCTTCGCAAATGGTCCTCGCCGATCCCTCCCCCCCCGGCGCTTTCCGCCTGGGGCTGCACGTAAATCCTGGCGGGGGGAGGGCGCGCGGAATCGTAGTAGGAGGTGACGAAGTGTTCCAGCGAATTCCCCTCGTCCGCCGCCGATTTCGTGCGGAAAAGTTCCCTCCCGGTCATCTTGCCGCCGCGCATCGAGAAGACCGTGAACGTCGTCAGTACGCCCTCGGTCGCCCAGGCGATGTAGTCCCTGCCCTCCGAATCGAAGTCGACGACCGCGCTGTCCTCGCCGGCGAGGCTCTCGATCGCCACGATTGCGTTGCGGATCCTTGCCGCCCACTCGAACTTGAGTTCCCTGGCCGCCTCGTGCATCTTTACGGTAAGGCTGACGACCAGCGGCCCCTCGTCGCCAGAAAGCATCCGCCGGATCTGCTCGACGTGGAAGGCGTACCGCTCCGTCCCGATTTTTCCGCAGCACGGAGCCTCGCACTGGCCGATGTGGTAGTACATGCAGGGCCCGGTCCGCTTTTGCAGCCGCCGGCACTTGCGAAGCGGGAACAGCTTGTCGATCAGGTCCAGCATGGCGTCGACTTTTTTCAGGTCGGGGAAGGGGCCGAAGTAGAGGCTGCCGTCCTCCACGATTCGCCGCGTCCTGAAAACCCGGGGGAAGTCCTCGTTCGTCACGCGGATGACCGGGTAGCTTTTCCCGTCCTTTAGGTTGATGTTGTACCTTGGCGAGTGCTGCTTGATAAGGGTGTTTTCCAGAAGCAGGGCCTCGTACTCGCTGGGGACGATGATGGTCTCGATGCCCGCCGCGTGCCGCACCAGGGTCGCGGTCTTTATGTCCTTGGCCTTGGAGAAATACGAGCCCAGGCGATCCCGCAGGGACTTCGCCTTGCCGACGTAGATAATCTGCCCCGCCTCGTCCTTCCAGAGATAGACGCCTGGAAGCCTGGGCGCGTCGCGGGCGGCCGCCTTTAGGCTTTCCAGGGTTCCGGCGTTTCCTTGGCTGCTCATCGGTTTAGTATAGGGGTTTTCCCCTAACTCATCCAGCGGATATGGCACCCTCGCGCGTCACGACCGCCCCCTTTACCGGCGGCAAAAAAATTGCTAGCATACGGGAAACGCGCAAGCATGGAAGATCGACAAAGTGGGAAACGGCAACTGCCCCGCGCGGCATGACGGGGAATACGTCCTTACAAAAGACGGAGAAAAGGACTTTGGGGAAATTTCGCCCGAAATATCAAAGGTTATACGACGGCAGGCGGGAAAGATACGCTTGCGAATAGGGGAGCAGGAATCCGGCGGCGAGCGGGGGTATGGCGAAAGGCATATCGAAAGGCCCAGGCGCATGAAGGAAATAAAGCTGGTTGGCTTTGACAGCGCAAGAGACTTCGTCGCTTATATTGCCGAAAGTTACGACGCAATTTACGAAGGAAAACAAGGCGCGCTGATTCTTCACAAAAAGGGGCACCGACACGCGTCGATCGTTTCCAGGCTGGAACCCTCGGAATGCGGCGATTTTTGGGACGTGAAAACCGCCTACCTTACCAGAAAAGACGGCCGGAAAAACAAAAAGCCGCTGTGGGAGCGAACCCAGAGCGGCTGACTTCTGAATCGGTAAGGGCGCAGTCCAAACGACGCAGAGCGTCCCCTAAGCGCTAATTCTCGGGCAATTCAGATACCAAAGCATAACCCGCCATTTGCGCCTTGTCAAGCGCCCGATTTGCAATCGCCGTCGTCGTGCCTACGACATGCTATGCCTTGACAGGATGTAGATAATGATCTACATTGCTGCCGTGTACGAAATTGAGCAAACAGGGGCTTTCAGCGATTGTCTTAGGGATTTGAAAGACAGTCGGGCAAAAGCGCGTATTCGAGCCAGAATCGAGCGCGCCAGTCTGGGGAACTTTGGCGACTGGTCGCCGGAAGGCGGGGAAGTCCGGGCAATGTGCATCGACTACGGTCTCAACGTATTACACCATAGGCGGACGCTATGCTCAAGTATACGGGGTTGGAACGGTCGCAGATGATTTGGCGAGCGGTTTCTGACAGCCGCGTGTCGCCGTTGAAAAACCAAATGGCGGCGTGGGTGTCAAGCAGGTATGTGCCCATTTACATGTAATCCTTGAAAGTCGTCAAGAGGGGCGTCAAAATCATCGGCCATGCGGTATTTCCCTTTGGCGCAGCCGAATACGCGCTCTTTCGTCCGCCCCTCCTCGGCGGGAACTTCCCCCAGGGTAAAGGTAAGGACAACCGATCCCGTCGGCACCCTAAAAATTTCGTGATTGTCACCGTTGTGTCACCGAAGGCACCATTGTCATCATCGTGCTTCCTTCTTTTCGTTTATCGCCGTTTCCAATATTTTTACCAAATTGTCATACCTGCCGTTAAAAGCCTCTATGTCCGCGATTAACAGTTTTGTGTTATCCGTTTTGCCAAAGTCCAAAAGATAATTTGCGTTTAATGAAAGCTGTCTGAAAAACTCCCGGGCGGTTCTTCCGTTCCCTTCGCGAAACGGATGCAGGGCGTTGACTTCGCCCATATAATAAGCCGTTCGCTCTACGAACTTTGTTTTGCCTAACCCTTTCAAAAAGTTTTCGTTTCGCAGGTCTTTCATTATTTTATCCGAGCTTTCCATATTCCGAGCTTGTTTTTCAGTATGTCGGTTCCGGGATAGCAGCAGCCTTCGGAACCGTCATAGGTATAGTCGTATTTTCCCATGGATTACGTGGAGGCTACCATTGCGTGTTTTTGTATGGTTTCCTGCAAAACCTCGTTTATGTCCCTGCTTCCGTTGAGGCATAGCAACAGGCGCGACTTATCCTCGTCCGTCAGCGGCATGTCTTCCATTCTCATGGAAAAATCAATGTTTTCGATAATGTATTCCACGTTTTCGGTCATAAAATCCCCTTGCATGGACAAAATCCCATGCCATTATTATATATTGTTATAATCCCCATGGCAAGAAGGAGCCCTCTACCACGTAAGCCAGGACGCCTTTCGTGAATTCCCGTTTTCTTCGCATGATGTGCCTCCTGACTGTATATAAGGCGCGAAATTGAAAAATGCTTTAGTCCGGCGGGAAATTTTTGCAAAAAAATGGCCGCCCGAAGGACGGCCTGTTGGAGTGTGCTAACTACCCTGTAGCAGGAAAAAAGTGCCAGTCACCCTGCGCGGAGAGTTTAAAAACTGGTGACTGTCACCCTCGCGCCGCTGGATACTGGTGCGTACCCATGGGGGGAGGGGGGGACGCTACCTGTAGTGTACCCCGTTGTGCACAACGCTACGGGTTTTTCATGACTGACACCCTCGCGCCTCCACACCCTCGCGCCTCCGCTGATGGCATTCAGCATGGTGTGGGTGGGTGGGTTAATACCCATGCCAACTAAAACCCCTTCAATTAAATCGTCATCTCTAGTACCACTACCATCGCTTATGACAACAGCACGAGGCGGGTCCTCTTCGTTAAGACGAATCTGGCGGTTGCCGTCGACATTAAGCTTAAAGGTTAAGCTGGCAACGTATTCAGAAGCCCATTCAATAAGATCCAAATTTGTTGGGCTTTTTACCCAAGCGAGGGCGGCGGAATAGTCAAAGCCTTCCTCCGCAAAGAAGGATAATTCGTTACCGGCGGCGTCCGTGAACACATGGAAGGGTTCTGGGGTGGGGCCGTTGTGGGTTGGGGGGAGCCAACCATTTGCTACTGCTTGACCCCACTCTAGGTCTAAACGAATATCACTACCGTCGCTTATGATCGTGGTACGACCGCCTTCAACAAGACGGACCTCGCGGTCGCCATCAACATCAAACTTTAAGGTTAAGCTTACAACGTATGGGGCCATTTGTCCAATAAAGGCTTGATTTCCTGGCAATGTCACCCAAGCGAAGGCGGCGGTATAATCAAAGCCTTCCTCCGCAAAGAAGGATAATTCGTTGCCGGCGCCGTCCGTAAACACATGGAATGGGTCGGGGCCGGTGTCGGTAGCGCGGGCGGTGTTAATGGATTCCATCACGGTGTCTTCGATAAAGGCGCGGGCTTGATCGGCAGTAAAGTTGTTCGGAAGTATAACGCTGGCCGTAACAGGGTCAGAGTCTTCGTCAAGCTCATAACCGGGGACATCGACATCCGCGAACGTAATGCTCGATATATATCCGGCAAATTCAGCGGACAACTGTGTGATAACTTGCTGCCGTCTTTCGTTTTCAATGCGTTCTGCCTGTTCGCGGGCCTCACGGGCGCGTTCGCGCTCGCCGTTGACTTTTGTTACAAGAACCCCAATCGCGGCATCAAGCTCGCCGCTTGTTACATTCCACGGAACTATCAGGTTGCCCGTCGCGTCTTCGCCAGTACCAACCTGGTCGGATATCGTATCAACATTACCAAACGTAATCGTGCCAATCAAGGCAGAATTAGCCTGAATGTTCAAACCAGCAATCTTGGCCGTTATGACGTCCAAACGTCCCTGGGTAACACCACCCTGGATGACGAAGTCAACGTTTTGATGGGAAATGTTGGTCGGGCCCTCTACAATCGCATTGTTAAGGTCGGCAGTGTTCTGGTCGTTTGCTTTTTCTGCGCCGTTCATGGGGCAGCCGGAAAGGACGGCGGCCAGGGTTAATACGGTGATTATGGAAGTTAGGGGGCGTAGTTTGGTCATGTCGTGGTTCTCCTGTTTTGTCCCCGTCGTTGGGCGAGGGTGGTTTTGGTTGGGTATCTATGATTTCGAATGAAACTGTTTAGCTTACGTTCGGGGGGGGGGTAGATGTCGCTGTGGGCGATAGGGCAAAGGGAGCCCGATGTTTTTCACTCGTAAGCGTATTGCTTTCGTGTCGAAAACGAGAACAGGCGTAAATACGGCTGTCGCCAATCATAGTTATGTTTGTAATACGTAAGGCGGGGGAATGTCAATGGGTCGGAATCAACCCAGGGTAAAAGTAAGAACAACGGGGCAACAAATGGCCACGGGCGGGGCCGAAGCAGGAGTTGCACCATTCCATGGCTTCATTTTCCCGTTCGGTGCCGGCGGCCTATTCCGCGGAGTCGTCGTCGCCGCCCCGATTGCCTAGCCCGGCCAAAATGTACTATACTATGGCATGAACAAAATCCCCGTAGCTTTGTTACTCGTCGTTCTGGCCTTTTCGTCCTGCGCGACGCAGGTCGGCGGCTCGCTGCGGTCCGACGGCGGGGCGGACCTGGGCGTTTTCGGCGCCCTGGAGCCGCGAATGGCCGCCCTTATCACGGGTTTCGCCGCCGCCGCCGGCATCGCGCCCGGGACCGCCATCCTGGACGGGGCGGCCATAGCCGAATCCATGGCCGCCGCGCCGGGCATCGCGTCGGTGTCGCTGGGCAACACCTCCCCCGTATCCATCGAGGGGCGGGTCCTGGTTTCGCATATCGGCGACTTTCTGTACGGCGGCGGGGCGGGCTTTATCACCTTCGAGCCGGCGGCGGGCGGCGGGGGGCGTTTTACCGCCAGCCTGGACCTCGATTCGGGAAGGGACGTCCTTGCCCTGATTTCCCCGGACATTGCGAACTACCTGGCCGCCCTTATGGCACCGGTGGCGACCGGCGAGGTGATGTCCAGGGACGACTACCTGTTCCTGGTGGGCGCCGTGTACGGCACGGGCATAGCCGAGGAGATATCCGGGGCGACGATCCGCGCCTGGATAGACTTTCCGGGGCCGATACAGAGCGTCCGGGGTGGCACCTTTTCCGGCAGCAGGGCGGAGTTCGCGATTCCGCTCCTGGACGTCCTGGTGCTGGAGACGCCCCTACACTACGAGGTCGTATGGCGCTAGCCGCGGGCGGTCGCGGGCACTTGCCAAGACGCCGCGAAATAGGGTAGTATATAACAAACATCACCTGAAGAAACAAGGGGGCCGCATGGCAGACGTAAATACTGAGGCGGATTACACGTTTACCGAGGAATTGCTCGCTTTCATCGACGAATGGAAGTCCAAGCCGGGGAGCATCATCATGATTCTGCACCAGACGCAGGAGACCTTCGGCTACATCTCGCGACCCGCGGCGGAGGAGCTTGCCAGGCTTACCGGCATCCCCCTGGCCAGGATATACGGGGTCATCACTTTTTACCATTTTTTTAAGACCAAGAAGCCGGGCAAGCACAAGATTTCCGTGTGCATGGGCACGGCCTGTTACCTAAAGGGCGGGCAGGATCTTATGGACGAGGCCCGCCGCATCCTGGGCATTGGCCCGGACGAGGTGACCGGCGACGGTCTTTTCTCGGTTGACCCGGTGCGCTGCGTCGGCTGCTGCGGCCTGGCGCCGCTGCTTACGGTCGGCAAGGAGACCTTCGGCAAGCTGTCCAAGGACATGGTGCCCGGCATTATAGCCAAGTTCAGGCCGGAGTAGGGGCCGGCCAAGGAGCCCGTCACGCACTTTACCCTTGCCGACCTGATAACCGACGTCGCCCAGAACGCCTTCGAGGCGGGCGCCGGGCTTGTCGAGCTGGAGCTAAGGGAGGCCGGGGGCGAGTTCCGGTTTCTGATCCGGGACGACGGCAGGGGCATGTCGCCGGGGGAGCTGGCGAGGGCGGCGGATCCGTTCGTGACGGACGGGGTCAAGCACCCGCGCAGAAGGGTCGGTCTGGGCCTGCCCTTTTTGGCGCAGGCCGCCGGGCAGTCCGGCGGGGGCTGGGACCTGCGGTCGGAAAAGGGCGTGGGGACCACCGTTACGGCGTGGTTCGACGCCGGCAACGTGGACATGCCGCCCGAGGGCGACGTGCCCGGGATGTTCCGCACGGTCCTGGCGTTCGAGGGGGCGGACGAGGTCGTAATCCGCCGGTTCAGGCAAAGGGAAGGCCGGCCGCCGCTTGACTACGAGGTCCGCAAGACGGAGATTGCGGACGCCCTGGGCGGGCTTGGGGACGCGGGCGCGCTGGTCCTGCTTGACAGGTACCTGCGCTCGCTGGAAGAGGACGAGTAACCACGTTTTTATCACATAGAAAAAGCCGTGAAGGAGGAAGCTGAAATGGCTAAAATGAGCTTGGATGAACTGCGGAAACTGCGGGACACCCAAAAAAACGAGCTGCGCAAGCGCGACGTCGAGGGCAAGGAAATCCAGATCATCGTCGGGATGGGGACCTGCGGGCTCGCCGCCGGCGGCAGGGAACTTATGGGGGCCTTCCTGGGCGAGATTGACGCCAGGAAGCTGGTGGACACCGTCATGGTGCGCCAGGTGGGCTGCATGGGTCTGTGCCACTCGGAGCCGACGGTCGAGGTTATCGTTCCGGGTATGCCCGCCATCATTTACGGCAACGTGGATTCCGGGGTCGCCAGGGAAATCGTCGAAAAGCACGTTATCGGCAGGGAGCTTCTGGATGGCCGCATCCTGGATCGTCCCGCCGTGGACATTATGAAAGCGTAAAGGGGGAAAGATGGCGTACAAACACTACATTCTGGTCTGCTCCGGCACCGCCTGCGAGTCGAACAAGGGGATCGAGATCTTCGACGGCCTAATCGCGGAGGCGAAAAGCCAGGGCAGGGAGTCCGAGGTGCAGATCGTCAAGACCGGCTGCTTCGGCTTCTGCGAGCGCGGGCCCATCGTGAAGGTCCTGCCCGAGGACTCGTTCTACGTGGACGTGGTTCCGGAGGACGCGCCCGAGATCATCTCGGAGCACATAGTCAAGGGCCGCGAGGTCACCAGGCTTCTGTACAAGGACGAGGGGCACGAGAAGCCGGCCGGAGCGATCGAGGACATTCAGTTCTACCAGAAGCAGGTGCGGGTCGCGCTTCGCAACTGCGGCGCGATCAACCCGGAGTGCATAGACGAGTACGTCGCGCGGGAGGGCTACAAGGGTCTTGAGCACGTCCTGTTCGACTGGACGCCGGAGCGGATCATCGAGGAGATGAAGGTCTCCGGTATGCGCGGCCGGGGCGGCGCGGGCTTCCCCACCTGGATGAAGTGGGAGTTCACGCGCAAGGCCTCCGGCGAGGCCAAGTACGTCATCTGCAACGCGGACGAGGGCGATCCCGGCGCTTACATGGACCGCTCGCTTATCGAGGGCGACCCCCACTCGATCATCGAGGGGATGATTACCGCGGGCAAGGCGATCGGCTCGAACCAGGGCTTCGTCTACATCCGCGCCGAGTACCCGCTGGCCATAGAGAGGCTTAGGATCGCGCTGGACCAGGCCACGGAGTACGGGCTTTTGGGGAAGGACATCCTGGGCTCGGGCTTCGACTTCGACATAGAGATTCGCCTTGGCGCGGGCGCCTTCGTCTGCGGCGAGGAGACCGGGCTTATCAAGTCCATAGAGGGCCAGCGCGGTATGCCGGTGCCCAAGCCGCCGTTCCCGGCGAACAAGGGTCTTTGGGGAATGCCCACGCTGATCAACAACGTCGAGACCTTCGTCAACATCCCGCTGATCATGCTTGACGCGGTCAAGGGCAAGGACGGCAAGATGGTCAAGGGCAGCGAGTACCTTGCCCAGATGGGAACCAAGGGTTCCCCGGGGACCAAGGTTTTCGCGCTTACCGGGAAGGTCAAGAACTCCGGCCTGGTCGAGGTGCCGATGGGGACGACCCTGCGCGAGATCATCTTCGAGATCGGCGGCGGCATAAGGGGCGGCAGGAAGTTCAAGGGCGTCCAGACCGGCGGGCCATCCGGCGGCATCCTGACCGAGGCCTCGCTTGACCTGCACATCGACTTCGAGACGCTCACGGCCAATGGCTCCATGATGGGATCCGGCGGCATGATCGTCATGGACGAGGACGACTGCGTCGTGGACGTCGCCCGCTTCTACATGGAGTTCTGCGTCGAGGAAAGCTGCGGGAAGTGCTCGCCCTGCCGCATCGGCACCACGCAGATCCTGCGCCTGCTCGAAAAAATCGCCAACGGCAACGGCGAGGAGGCCGACCTTGCCCATCTGGAGGAAATCAGCGTGGCGATGACGAAGGCCAGCCTTTGTATGCTCGGCGGCTCGGCGGCGAACCCTGTCCTGTCCACCATCAAGAATTTCCGCGAGGAGTACCTGGAGCACATCCACGAGCGCAAGTGCCGTTCCGGCAAGTGCAAGAACCTGACGCGGTTTGTCATCGATCCTATGAAGTGCGCCGGCTGCGGCATCTGCGTCAAGAAGTGCCCGGCTGACTGCATCCTGGTCGAGGACGTGGAGTATCCGGATCGGAAGTTCAAGAAGCCGCCCTACATTATCGAGCAGTCGAAATGCGCCAAGTGCGGCGAGTGCGTGGCCGCCTGCAAATTCAACGCGATTGCGCGGAGCTAAAAAGGAGCAAGACGGATGATAAATTTTACGATAAACGGCATACCGGTCCAGGCCCAGGAGGGGACGTCGGTTCTCGAGGCGGCCAAGAAGGCGGGCATAATCATTCCCACGCTGTGCTACAATCCGGATCTTCCTGTCTGGGGTTCGTGCGGCCTTTGCATCGTGCGCGTGGGCGGAAGCCCCAAGCTGATCAGGGCCTGCACCACGCTTGTTGACGGGGGCTTCGCGGGCAAGGACGTGGTTACCCACGACGACGAGATCGTCGAGACCCGGCGCGTGGTAATGGAAATGATCCTTTCCAACCACCCGGACGACTGCCTGCGGTGCGCCCGCAGCGGCAGTTGCGAGCTTCAGACCCTTGCCGCCGAGTTCGGCATACGCGAGGTTCCCTACGAAAAAATCGTTAACGATATTCCCATCGACGATTCCAACCCGGCCATTGTCCTGGACGCTAAAAAATGCGTGCGCTGCGGCAGGTGCGTCAAGGTTTGCCAGGACGTGCAGAACGTGTGGGCGCTGGAATTCCTGGGCAGGGGGTTTGACGGGAAGATTGCGGCGGCGGCGGACATCCCGCTGGGCGAAAGCCCCTGCATCAAGTGCGGGCAGTGCGCCGCGCATTGTCCCGTTGGCGCGATTTACGAGCGGGACGACACGGCGGCCGTCTGGAAGTCGCTGCACGTCCCCGATCTCCATTCGGTGGTGCAGATTGCCCCGGCGGTACGGGTCGCCCTTGCCGAGGAATTCGGCCTGGAGCCGGGCACGCTTATAACCGGGAAGATCTACGCGGCGCTGCGAAGGCTTGGTTTCAAGACCGTGTTCGACACCAACTTCGGCGCCGACCTTACGGTTATGGAAGAAGGCTCGGAACTTCTCAAGCGCCTGGAAGGTAAGGGCAAGGACGGGGCGATTCCGCTCATCACCACCTGTTGTCCTTCCTGGGTGGATTACCTGGAGAAATACTACCCGGACATGATCCCCAATTTCTCGACGGCTAAATCGCCGATGCAGATACTCGGCACCATGGTCAAGGCCTACTGGGCGAAGACGGCCGGGGTCGCGCCGGAAAAGGTGTACTCGGTCGCGGTCATGCCTTGCACCGCCAAAAAATGGGAGACCCGCCGCAATGACGACATGAAGGCCGCGGGGAAATTCCTGGGCGTGGATTCCGGCTACGACGTCGACATCGTCATCACGACCCGCGAGCTTGCCCGCATGATCAAGCAGGCCGGCATCGACATCCTTAACCTTGCCGACGAGGAAGCCGACAGCCCGCTTGGGCAGTACTCCGGCGCGGGGACGCTTTTCGGCGCGACCGGTGGCGTAATGGAAGCCGCGATTCGCACGGCCTACAACCTGGTAACCAAAAAGGAGCTTCCCGGCGTGGAGTTCAAGGCCGCCAGGGGGCTTGACGGGGTCAAGGAGGCGGAGGTTGATTTCGGTAACGGGACCAAGATTCGCGTTGCCATTGCCCACCAGATGGGGAACATCGCCTCGGTGCTGGACAAAATTCGCGCCGCCAAAAACGCTGGGCAGGAGCCGCCCTACCACTTCGTGGAGGTCATGGCCTGCCGAGGCGGGTGCGTGGCCGGCGGCGGCCAGCCTTATGGCGCCGTTGACGCTGTTCGCAAAAAACGCGCCGAGGGTCTGTACGCCGACGACGCGAAGTCCAAGCAGCGTTGCGCCCACCTGAACCCGTTCATCGACAAGGTGTACAAGGAATTCCTTGGCGAGCCTAACGGCCACAAGGCCCATGGGCTTCTGCACACCAAGTACGTGGAGCGGGAGCTGTACGTAAAGTAACGGGAGCGCCGTTCCGGCGGCGTTCCTAAAAACAACTGGGGGGTCTTTGGTTTGGGGCTCCCCGGTTGTTTGCGCGTGTATGGGGGAACCATGACGGGTCGGGAAATACTTTGCCGCGTCGATCACACCTTGTTGCAGGCCACCGCCTCGTTGGAACAGATTAAGGCTCTTTGCGAGGAGGCGGTTCGCTACAAGGTGGCCTCCGTGTGCATCCCCCCCGTGTACGTGCGGCCCGTTTACGCTGAGTACGGGAAAAGCCTGGTTATCTGCACGGTAATCGGTTTTCCCCTGGGCTACTCGGTGACGGCCGCGAAGGTTTTGGAAACGGAGCAGGCCGTTTTGGACGGCGCGTCGGAGATTGACATGGTGGTCAATATCAGCGACGTGAAAAACGGTTATTTCAACGCGGTGCTGGACGAGGTAAAGGCCGTGAGGAAAGCCTGCGAGGGAAAAATCCTGAAGGTGATTATCGAAACCTGCTATCTTGGCGAGGATGAAAAAGTGCGCCTCTGCGGCATCGTCACGGAGGCCAGGGCGGATTTTATCAAGACCTCGACCGGGTTCGGTACGGCCGGGGCGACGCTTGCCGACATTGCGCTTTTCGGCAGGCACGTTGGGCCAAACGTTGGGATAAAAGCGGCCGGCGGCATCAAGACCCGCGAGGATCTGGAGGCGTTTATCGACGCCGGGGCAGGGCGCATCGGCACGAGCTCCGCTGTAAGGCTGCTTGCCGGCGACGCGGCCGGGCTGTATTAGGCCTTGGGATCCGGCCCGTACTTGTTTTTCCCGGCCGTGCCTTTGATTACCGTAAACCTGAATATTACGGCAATAGCCACCCCGATAGGAAGAAGGGCCCACGCCGGCGATATGGTTCTGTGCCCGATGTCATTAAGCCATCGAAGAACCATCGCAAAGCCGAGACCTGGCAGTCCCCAAAGTAGCCACAGGCCACTGCGACCCGTGTCGTGAAGCCGCCGAACGACGACCGCAAGTCCAGGAACAAGAACCGCAACAAGATAGGCAAAAAAAAGGACGATGAAAAACAATTCGAGACCAGGCAATATACGGGGAACGTGGCCCGTGCGCTCGTACCACCACCATGCGATAGTGCTTGGGGCGTAACGCGACGAGTACAAAACGGAGTGGGCGAGCGTGTTGAAAAGGATGAACATCCAGTATTCCTTGCGCCTGGCCCGGCCGGAAAAAACTGCGTATTTTTTTATGACAGCCAGGTACCAGCCCATATCGTCCCCTAAAAATTTCTAGCCGAGTTCCGCGAGGGGCTGCTGCGATTTTACCTTGGCCCCGACCTGCGCAAGGAAATGGATCTTTCCGGCCTCGGCGGCTTTTATTTCAAGTTCCATCTTCATCGACTCGATTATAAGCACCGTCTGGCCCTTCTGAATTTTCGCGCCTTCCCTGGCCGCAAGGTGAAGAATGGTTCCGGCGACCGGCGACAGAATCAAGGCCTTGCCTGTATCCAGAACCGGCGACTGGGGCGCGGGCGGAGCCGCCACCTGTGCGGGCGCGATCGCTGGTACGGGTATGGCACCTTGGGGGTTAACCGTTACCGCGTAGTCCACGCCGTTCACGTTTACGGTGTAGTTTTGTACCACCGTAGGGTCGGCGATCGGTGTCGTGCGGGTGGGCGCGGCCGGGGTGGGTTTTGCCGCCGGCGTTGGTTTGGCCGGCGCGGGATCCTCCGCCTTAAATACCACTGGGCCGTTTGCACGGGTTTTGAAGAAGTCCGGAGCGACCTTGGGGAACATCGCGTAGGTAAGCACGTCCTCTGGGCTGACCGTGGCGGTTCCCAGGAGCTTTTTCGCCTCCCCCTCCAGCTTGTCGTACTCGTAGGGAATGTCGTCGGCGGGGCGGTGGGTGATTTCCTTCTCCATCTTTAGGGCGTTAAGGGCTTTTTTTACAAGCTCTTGGTTTTTGGGCGCGGGACAGGTCCCGTACTTGCCGGCCACCAGATCCTGGAACTCGCCCGCGAGTCTGTTGTAGCGACCGAAAAGCACGTTGAACACCGCCTGCGTCCCCACGATCTGGCTGGTGGGCGTTACCAGCGGCGGGTACCCGGCGTCCTTTTGGACTATGGCAATCTCCCGCAGTACCTCGTCCATCTTGTGGGCGGCTCTCTGCTCCTTCAACTGGCTTTCCAGGTTGCTCAACATTCCCCCGGGAATCTGGCTTACCAGAAGCCGGGTGTCCGCGCCAAGAAAGCTCGACTCGAATTGTTTGTAGTTTTTCCGCACCTCGCGGAAGTAGGCGGCAATCTCCAGAAGCAGGCCGATGTCCAGACCCGTGTCGTATTCGGTTCCCCGGAGTATTTCCACCATCGTTTCGGTGGGGCTGTGGCTGGGACCCATGGACATGGAGGAAATCGCCGTGTCCAGTATTTCCGCGCCCGCCTCGGCGCACTTGGTCAGGGTCGCCACCGACATGCCGGTCGCGGCGTGGGTGTGGACCTCTACGGGCAGGTCGGTTACTTTCTTTATCGCCCTTACAAGATCGTAGCCGTCGTAGGGCTTCAGAAGCCCGGCCATGTCCTTGATCCCGATGGAGTCGGTGCCCATATCGACAAGCTGTTTTGCGAATTCCGCGTATTTCTCCACCGTATGAAAGGGGGTAACTGCATAGGAAATAGTCGCCTGGATGTGCTTGCCGGTCTTTCTTGCGGCCTCCATCGCCGTGCGGAAGTTCCTGGGATCGTTGCACGCATCGAAGATACGGAAAATGTCCACGCCGTTCGCCGCCGACCGTTCCACGAACCTGGAAACCACGTCGTCCGCGTAATGCCGGTAACCAAGAAGGTTCTGGCCCCGCAGGAGCATCATTATTTTAGTGTTCGGCAGAGCTTTTTTTAGTTGCCTAAGCCTCTCCCAGGGATCCTCGTTTAAAAACCGAATGCAGGCGTCGAAGGTGGCGCCCCCCCAGCCCTCCACCGAAAAAAAGCCCGCCCTGTCGAGCTTGTCGCAAATCGGCAGCATGTCCGCCGTTACCATGCGGGTCGCATGTAGGGACTGGTGAGCGTCCCTAAGCACGAGTTCGGTAAGTTGTACTTTAGGCATGTCCGTACCTTCCTTCCTTTGTCAACAATTGGGAAGCCGCCTAGCGTTCAAGGCTCCCATGAAAAGCTCCTATAGTATAGTTGGTATGCTTTGCCTAGTGCAAGCCGTGGCCAGGGATTGGCTGCCGTTCAGTAATGCCCCACAAGTACACTAAAGGCGATCCCCGAAAATGTGCCTGGTTCGGATTCCGTTATTGCGGGTTCCCAGTATCATTGGTTCTGTCCCCCAATAACCCCCTGTTGCGTCTGCAGAGTCCACCCTTCGGGATGAAGCCTGAAAATTGCAAGCAGTCTGCCGTTTTGGCTGTCGTGCCAGGCCAGGTTGCCGTCCCTGTCCAGGCTTATTACATACCGTCCCCCCTCGATAAGCCTGTACGGGAAGCCCGGGGTTCTGTCCAGCCTCTGTGGCGCGGATGCCGCGCGGGCGCGCGGTCGCCTGGCGGTCTGCGCGGGGTTGCCACCCGCGACAGGATGAATGGTGCCGGCCTCGCCGTCAAGCGTCGTGGCGATTCCCCTTGGCGTCTGGGCAAACGAGAACTGCGTGTGCTCCCCTTGGAAATACACGAGCTGCCGCGAGCCGGCCATGTTTGAGTGGTTCACCTGCAAAATCGACGTTATCGTTCCGCCTGGCTGGGGGGAAACCGTGACCGCGTAAACCTCGCCGGAGGAACCCCTCTGCAGGATAACCCCGGCCTGCGCGGGGTGGGGCAGGGGAACCGTCTCGCCCGTGACGATATTCAGCAACAGAAACGGCGTGTTGCCCGCGACCGCGCTGCGTCCCAGGATAAGCCGCTGGTTGTCAACAAAGGTCGCGTCCATAAGCCCCACCGAGGAAAAACCGAAAACGGCACCGTCCTCGTCAAAAGGGGAGACGACCGAAACGTTCCCGACTGCATCCATGAACATCGCCTTTCCGTCCAAGGACGCCACCGAACGAAGCGGCGCCCGAAAGGAAAGCCCCTCCAGGCCTGGCGCGTGGATCGATCCGTTGCCGTCGGAGGAGCGGATTGATGGAGTGGTTTGGATATTCCGGTTCTGCCAGAAAACGAACCTCCCGTCGGAACCGTCCTCCGGGACGAAAGGCGTAACGCGGTTGTAATTCCCCTCGCCACGCCCAATCTGAATCGTTCCCCCGTTGGACAGCCTGGCGTAGTCAAGCGGAACAAACCCCCATGTCCCGTTTTCGGCGGTAAAGGCAATGGTTTCCCCCGAAACCGCCACATCGGTAATCCGCGTGCGGGTGTCGGCGGCCAACGCTCGGTGTGCGCCTTCCGGCCCGACAAGAACCAGACCACCGCCGGAGGTTCCCAGTGTCACCCTATCGCCCGTCGCGCACATTGTCGTAAAACGCCCCCCGCCGGGATGCCCGGCCGGAAGCGGGACGGCAAAGCTGGCAAGCGTGGCAAGGTTTCCCGCCTGGTCTATCGTGTGCCGCCGCAGTTCCGAGTTTCCAACCCTGTTAATAAGAACGTACAGCGCGTCATTGGTGGAGGAAAGCAGCGACGCGGCCGGGGCGGAAGGATCCCGCGCAACCACGTTGCCGGAAACCGCGTCCACCACCGTAAGCCCCTGCGGACTCAACCCGGCGATGAAACGGTTGTTGCCGAAAAGCACCGGCGACGAAAGATTCGCCGGGGCGTTGAACCGGTTGGTCTCGGCCCCCGAGTCCAGATCGCGGTAGCTTATCACGCCGGACGAAAGGTAAACCATCATGTTCCGTTCGGCCCTTCCGGTAACCGCAAGGGCGACCGTCCCGCCAAGCCCGGTGGGGGAGGGCATCGTGTTTCCGTTCGCAGCGTTCAAAAAGACAAGCCCCATCGCGCCGGCCCCGCCGACGATGACGAAGCTTCCACCCATGGAATACGAGATATGGGCGATTGGGTTTCTGAATTCCTGCCGAAAAAGGTTCCGCCGTTCCCTGTAGTTCCAAGCCGAAACGCGGAACAGTCCCCGCCCGTCGGTTTCGACAAGGCTGACCTCGTTCCTGTCCGGTCGCCCGGCCATTGCGGTAATGCGGTACGCGCTTACCTGAAAACGCTCCACGGTCTGGCTCCCGGATACATTCGACCAGACCTCCAGAAAACCGTCCTCCCCGGCGCTGATTACCGTGTTGCCTTTGTTCAGCACCGCGCTCACCGGGCCGATGTGCCCGCCGGACATGGTGTCGGGAATGAATATCCAGTCGCTTCCGTAGAGCGGACAGGCCAGAACCAGCACCATAAAACCGGCGATCGCGACGTGGTTTATCAATTTCACCGTATCGTTTCCTCCCTAATAACGCAAGCGTAACCGATCAGCCGCTGCCTATACGCCCCCCCAGAAACATTATATCACCGAAAAGGGCAAAAAGCATCAGCCCGAAAATAAGCACCACGCCGGCGGTCTGAAAGGCCCGGAGCGCCCTTGGATGCGTGGGCTTGCCCCGAATCAGTTCCACCGTGTACAGGATGATCTGCCCCCCGTCCAGAACGGGCAGGGGAAGCAGGTTCATCACGGCGATGGCGATGGAAATAAGCGCCAGAAAATCCGCCATGGAGCGCAAAAGCCCCATGATTCCGCTGTGCCCGAAACCGGCGGCCGCAACGTCGCCAACCATGTAGGTTATGCGGAGCGGGCCGGACACCGCTTCGGCCAGGTTTATGCCTCTGAACAAAAGTGAAAGGCTATGAATCGAAACGGCAAGGGTTCTCCAGGTTTCCTGCACGCCCCTTACCAGCGCGGCCGGCGGGGAAAGCCTTGGTGTCCTGAACTGCACCCTAGGCCAGCCAATGCCCAGCCCGGCCCCCGCCTGCGTTACCAGAAGCTCGGCCCTGCCAACGGCCCCACCCCGGACGTACTCCACCGTTATGTGCGCGGGGCCTTCCCCCAGAACCCTCATCACGTCCACGGTGTTGATCACCTCGATATCGTTCATGCGGACGATTCTGTCCCCCGGCAAAAGCCCCGCCAGAGCGGCATCGCTGTCCGGCACAATGTGGGCGACAACCGTGTCGGTCCAGGGCATGACCCCGATTACCCCCGCGCCGGTGTTCCTGTCCAGATCGGGCCTGACCGAAAGGCTCACGGTTTCGCCGTCCCGGTCAACCGTAAGCGCCAGCAACCTTTCCGGGTTCATGGCGATGCCTTCCCTTACCTCGTGGAAGAAGTCCGTCTGCCGGCCGTTTATCTCGACAATCCTGTCGCCGCTCCTAAGCCCGGCCTCGTCCGCCGGGGACACCGCGCCCGTAAGTTCCGATGCCAGCACGATCCGGTTTTCAAGCGTGTTAAACTCGAAACCCACGCCCCATATAATCGAAAGCACGATGGCCGCGAACACAAGGTTGAAAAGCGGGCCGGCAAAGCAGACAAGGATCCGCCTTACCGGGCTTGCCCCGTAGAAGGTTCCCTTCGTCGGCTCGATCTTGTCCGAGTCCGTCTCGATTGCGCCCTTGATCTCGTCGTGCCCCCGCATCTTGCAGTACCCGCCCACGGGGAACATCCCAAGGCGGTATTCGACCTCGCCGACCTTCTTTTTCAGGATGGGCTTGCCCCAGCCGATGGAAAAAGCCTCCACGTCGATTCCGGCCAGCCGCGCCGCGATAAAGTGCCCCAACTCGTGCACGAAAACGACAACCCCCAGCCCCACAAGCCCAAGTGCGATGTTTGTTATTACCATTGCTGTTCCTTATTGTATTTCCAGTTCCGCCATTGCCCGCGCCCGCCCGTCGGCCTCCATGACCAAGGCTATGTCCCCGGGCCTTGCGCTCCAGTCCTTCCCTAAAATATACCCTGTTATGCGTCCTATATCAAGGAACCCGATGCGCCCCGCCAGAAAAGCCGCCACCGCCGCCTCATTAGCCGCGTTGTACGCGCAGGGGTACAGCCCGCCTCTTCTTACCGCTTCATACGCAAGGGCCAGTAGGGGGAACCTTTCCGTGTCCGGCGGGAAAAACTCCAGTGTCAGCCGGTCAAAGTCCAACCGCCCGAAGTCCGCCGGCTTCGCCCTTTCGTCCGCGTAAAGGGCCTGGTGAATGGGAAGCCGCATGTCCGGCTTGGAAAGCTGGGCGTATATCGCGCCGTCCCCCATCCTGATCATCGAATGCACGACACTCTGCGGATGAACCACCACCCTGATTTTATCCGGGGGAAAGCCGAACAGCCGCGCCGCCTCTATCACCTCCAGCCCCTTGTTCGCCATGGAGGCCGAATCAATCGTGATCTTTGCCCCCATGTCCCAGGTGGGGTGGGCGAGCGCGTCCCTTGGGCTTACCTTTTCCATTTCCGCGACGGAATAATTCCTGAAAGGGCCACCGGACGCGGTTAGGATAATCTCTTCCGGAACGCCGTGCGCCTCGAGCAAACCGAAAATCGCCGAGTGTTCCGAGTCCACCGGTATGACGCGAGTGTTTTTTTCCCGCGCCCTTTGCATGACAATCTCGCCGGCCATCACCAGCGTTTCCTTGTTCGCCAAAGCCAGATCCGCGCCCGCCTCGATAGCCGCCATGGAAGGCTCCAGCCCCGCCGCGCCGGAAATGCCGTTCACCACCATGTCCGCGCCGCAACCGGCGATCCCCGCAAGCAGCCGATCCTTTCCGCCGGGCTCCCCGCTCAGGACTTTTAACGCACCCGGCCACGAAAGCCCGGCTTCGGCAAGCCCTTCGGCATTGGCGTGTGCGCTTAGAAGCACGACCTCGAAATCGCCCCCGCCGCGTTCGATAACGTTCAGGGCGCTTTTGCCTATGGAGCCGGTCGCGCCAAGGACGGCTACCCGCTTAATAGCGGGAGCCCGCATTTTACCGTGGGTTCGTTTTTCCATTGTACCAACTGGTTAAGCCGCCCGCCACCGCTAGGCAAAAAACAGTATGAAGCAAATGAAAAACACCGGCGCGGCCATTGCGATCGAATCGATCGAATCCAGAACCCCGCCCCTTCCGACGATGAAAGTCCCCGAGTCCTTTATACCCGAGCTTCGCTTCAACGCCGACTCCGCCAGATCTCCAAGAATCGCCGCACAGCCAGTCAGCAGTCCCGTTACGATCCCCGCGACCACCGGAATGTCCGTGATAAAAACGCCGGACCAGATATGCACTGCCCCGACCATGATAATGACCGGGCCAAGCACCCCCCCGACAAAACCGGCCACGCTTTTGTTCGGGCTTGCCGGCACGATCCCCCGATTGTTCTTGCCGAAAAGCATTCCCGTGGCCCATGCCAAAGAGTCCCCGGCGAAAACGGAAACCAGAAAAGTCATGATTATGATACCGGAGCTGTCCCCTCCCCAGAGGGTCATGGCCATAATCCAGATCATGAATATGCCGGGGTAGAGCAGCGTGGAAATACCGCCGACAACGCTACCGATAAAGCTGTCCAGCTTCGCTCCGCAGGAAAAAAGCCGCGACAACAACAGCCACGACAAGGCCGCGGTTGTAACAAGTACGATAACAACAAGGGAAAGGGCAATCGGAAAGCCGCTAGCCAAAACCATCGCCGCGGGCAGCAAAGCCCCAAGAACCGCAGCCTCCGCCTTGTGGATTTTAAGGTTCTTCTGAGCCAGCATCACGGAAAATTCCACCGCGCCCAATGCGCTGAAAATAACGACCGCGATGTTAAGGGCAAGGTGGTTGTGGTGCGGCAGAAGAAGCACCAAAGCGACTACGGCCGGCACGCCCAAAAAGAATATCAGAAGCCGCTTTACAATCGTGTTCATTCGCTATGTCTCCCCGTCCGGCGTAACGCCCCCGAAACGCCGCTCGCGGTTTCGGTACTCGTTTACCGCCGCGGTCAGGTCATCGCCGGTCCAGTCCGGCCAGAGCTTCGGCGAAACGAAAAGCTCCGCGTAGGCCCCTTCCCAGAGCAGGAAATTGCTCGTCCTGAACTCGCCCGCGCTCCGTATGATAAGATCCGGATCCGGCACGTCGGGATTGTCCAGGCATGACGCGACATCGCCCTCGCTAAGAGCCGCCATGTCCGCGCCCCCGGTCGCAAGCCGCCTAAGCGCCCGCAGAATCTCGTCCCTGCCGCCGTAGTTCAGCGCCAGGATCACCTGCATCCCCTCGAAGTCCCTGGTGTCCGCCTCCGCGCTGGCGATCTCCTCGGCTATGTCCCTGGGCAAACCGTCCCTGTCGCCGGCGTGGCGAATGCGGACGCGGTTTTCCCTGTAAAAGTCCATCTCGCCGCGCAGATACTGCCGAACAAGCCCCATGATAAAGCCAACCTCGGAGGCGGCCCTCTTCCAGTTTTCAGTGGAAAAGGCGTAAAGGGTAAGGTACCCTATCCCCATGTCGCTGGCGGCCTTGACGATACGCTTGGCCGCCTTCAGTCCCTCAAGATGGCCCTGGGTACGGATGCGGGAACGCTCCCGCGCCCATCGGCCGTTTCCGTCCATTATAATACCGATATGGCGGGGGATACCCTTGTCCATCACACTTCCATTATTTCCGCTTCTTTTTCCTCGAGAATCTGGTTCACCTTGCCGATAAAGCCGTCGGTGAGCTTCTGCAAGTCCTCCCCGCCCTTCTTCTCGTCGTCCTCGGTAATCGAGGAGTCCTTCAGCAGCTTCTTAAGCTCGTCGTTGCCGTCGCGGCGT
>Ga0209755_10001197_pt1 | contig 42156 bp, 19 predicted proteins | sample TergutCo191P1_FD_187301 | JGI IMG/M metagenome (GOLD analysis project Ga0209755, IMG submission 187301) | Cornitermes sp. P1 segment gut microbial communities from Petit-Saut dam, French Guiana - Co191P1 (SPAdes) (version 2) | ecosystem: Host-associated > Arthropoda: Insects > Digestive system... | reverse complement strand
GTAGCCACTTCAAAAAAGTTGCTTTTATTGTGAACCATCACTCGCACATCTTCATCAACTTTCCCTAAATTCAAAACAGAGGGAATCGAATTATAAATATCTTGGCTACCAAGCCCACGATATTGTGCCTTGGTTTGGCTTTTCATCAAATGCCCAATTAGTAGAATCGCACAGCCTGTACGTGCTGCCATTTGCCCAAGCGATACCAAAGTTTCACGCACAGTTTCCAATCTGTACATATTCATATAGGCTTGCACAGGGTCCACACAGAATAGCTTCGCTTCATATTTCATAATCGTTTCTTCAATAACTGGTGACATAAGCGAAAGCCGTTTTTCATTTTCGTTAATTGATTTTATGCGGGTAAAATCAGCCCCTAACTTTTCAAGACGAGGTTTAATCACATGGGAATATGAATTTTCCGCATTTTGAATTATGACATTACAAGGGGGCATGGGGTCTGCGTTTGGTAATGCTTGTCCTGTGGTTAAGGCCGCAATTATGGCTTGGGATAGGTAACTTTTGCCTGCGGTAGAATCACCTTGAAGCAGATTTACAGCACCCGATAAAATATACGGATGCCATAGAGCGGTCATTTCGCCTGTAGGTATTTCTTCCCAATTGATTATCTCCGACAATTGTAAAACCTCCGATATGTTTTGGCTTATTTCATTCTTCTATATTTAATCCCATGCCATCTTTTGAACGTATGACAGGTACTTGTTTTGTTCTTATGGAATTTTTGCCTTTCTTCGTAACTTTACGCTCCAAGGCGAAAACCATATCGCTTGTTCGTTCAAAATATCCAATATCCTTTTTCCAACTTGTACCGCATTTGCAATGCTTCAATCCGATAAATTGCTGCTTCATAGATTTTCCGCAATTTATACATTTTCTTTTTTCAGCCATTGCTGCCGTCCTCATTTTCGTCTGTTGTTTCTGATTCACCCTCAATAAGTAAATTCCTCTGTAGCATCCGCTCACGAGTTTCAGCAAGTATGGTTTGGATTTTTTGTTCAAATTCAGCTTTAGGCGGTAAGGTTGTCCAATACTCGGCTACTAAAATTCCGTCACGGTCTAATTTCAGAAACTCAATTTGCTCTTGGCGAGTTTCTGAACAAAGTATCAATCCTATTGGCGCATTTTCCCCTTCCTCCCTCTCATTTTTATCAAGCCAACCTAAGTATAATTTCATTTTGCCGTTAAATTCTGCTTTGAAGTGACCTTGCTTTAATTCCACGGCAACCAAACGCTTTAATCGGCGGTTATAGAAAAGTAAATCCAATTCAAAATCTTCGCCGTCAATTATCATGCGCTTTTGCCGTTCCACGAAAGCAAAACCTTTTCCAAATTCTAAAATGAATTTTTCCAACTCACGCAAAATAGCTTCTTCTAAATCGGCTTCCAAATATTCGTCCTTTAATCCAAGCACATCAAGTAAATATGGATTTTTGAAAGTGCCGAGCGGTATCGGTGATTCTAGTGTTATTTGTGTATCGGCAATTTCTTTTCGTTCATACGCTTTTCGGCTAATCATTTTGCGTATACCATTTCTGCCAATAACACCACGAGCCGCTTCATTCAAATAATACAACTTTGCTTCTTTTGTTTTCAACGGTAAAATTTCAATAAAGCAAGCCCAGCTTAATTGTGTCGCAGGGTGCGACACAATTTCAAAATCTGAAAATTGCTCATTAAACTGCATCATGCGGCGTAAATTACGAACCTCGTAGCTTCGTCCATATTTTTCAGTCAATTGTGTCGCAAGGTGCGACACAATCTTTTTGCCATAGTCAGCCCGCTTATTTTCTAAAATATCTTCATTGATGTATCTGCCAATTTCCCAAAACATTTTGATAGTTGTTGCGTTTGCATGAATGTAAATTGAATGTCTGCTCTGCTCAATCAAATTAGAAATTTTGCTAAAAAGAATTTGACCGCTATTTTCAATAATCGTAATATCGGTATTTTCTGCTTTTATCAATTCACCTTTTTTGTTTTTATCCATGTTGTTCTCCCTCGGTTGTTTTCGGTTTCGGCCCCGGCTTTAATTCGTATTTACGTGAGGGCTTTTTCGCATCTTTAGGGATAGCCCAAGTATTTCCGAATTTAACTGCCCCTTCTATTCTCCCTTGTTTACAAAGTGCCTGTACCTGCCTTTGAGAAATTCCCCACAACTTTGCAACTGCTTCTGCTTCAACAAAATTGTCCATATCGTTTCGCTCCCTAACTTTTCAATACTACATATTTTATTCTGCTCGAAAGCAACTACCGTCTATATAATTATACTTCGTTTGCACGTTAAAATCAATAGAGAGTTTGGGGATTGCTTTAAGCACCATACAAATCTCAGTAGTGAGTTGGTGGTTTAGGGGAGCAATTCAAATTTAATCTGCGTTTCAAACTTAAAATCAAATCATAACTGCCTTTATGGATAAAAGCCGTGTATAGCCCATTCTCCAAGTGGAATCAGCTATACACGCAAGCAATGTATGTGGAAATCCACATACCGCTTGCAAGGGGAAATCCCCTTGACCCCATCAGTACATTTGCTTCGCAAATGCGTCCTACGGACGGCGGCCATCTTGCCGCTACGTGGGCAAATATTCCGCTTCGCTTCATATTCTGCCCATCAAAAAAAGCAGCGGAACGCTTTTTTTGTTAAGCGTTCCGCTGCTAAAGGATAAAATCGTAATTCAGTTTTACAAACTTGGGGCATTTTTTTGTTTTGGTTTTTCTTCTAATTGCTCTACGGCAATTTCATCTTTCAAATTTAGGAGCGTTTTCACATTTGCCCATGCGTTGTCTATCTCTTTATCGGAATTTCGGAGTTCATGATATTTTGCCCATAGGGATTTTTTGTCGGTGTTATAAATTGCGTACTGTTCCCTCAATTCTTTTATCTTAGGCAGTTCATGCCGAACGCACGGTTTTTGTGCGTTCGGATACCTTGATTCCTCGCTTCCAAATCCATAGCCACACTCATCAAAATATGCTCTGGCCGCTTCATGGTCTGTAATTGCCTGTATGTTCTCCTGTTTGAATTGTTCAGGGGATTTTGAACGCCTGTATTGTTTGTAGACTTCTTTTGTTTTGCCGTAAGTTCCAATATGCCGTTGTAATAATGAAATGCTTTGAAGTTTTTCGTCCACCCCTTCAATTTCTCTTTTAATGTTTTTCAACTTTTGCGGTTTTTGTGTTGCAATGGTTTTTAGTTCTTCTAGAGAAAGTTCGTGCTTTTCGATAAACAAGAGCGTCTGCGACATTTGTTCAAGGTTAAATTTCTCTGCCCATTTTTTGTAGCCGATGCTCTCCGTAGCCTTTAGAGAGTTTTGAATGTCAATAATCAAACGCAATTCTACCTTGGGCTTTGGTCTGCTAAGAATTGTTTCGGTTGGTATTTTGGGTTTAATGTTTTCAATGTTCGTATCAATCAAAATGCTTTCTTTGTTGTCGCTCTGCTGTTTTGCAATCTGCTTCTTAATCCCTTCCTCTGTAAAATCATCAGACAAAGAAATTAACCGCAAGGGCTTTTTGCTAAATGGGGCAGTAATTGAAATGTTTTTACCCCGCCTTTTTGCGAAGCAAGAATAATCTTCTAACAATTTAAGCAACTGGTTAAAATCCATCGGCTGTTTTTCTAAGCACAGGGCAATTACATTTTCTAACTGTTTTTTCTTGGACGGTTCTTTATCTTCTTTGGTAATGCCCTGTTTTTCTTCCCATTCGTTATAGGGGTCACTCCAACCATGCTTCATTTCAACTACGGACAATTCATATTCCTTGCAAAGTTTATCAGAAATTCTAGCCACATCACGATAATTAAAATATGAATCTTTGAATTTGCCGTCACACTCCAAATTGAAAGCACAGAAAATCACATGATTGTGAATATGAGATTTATCCGTATGTGTCGCTACAACAAAGGCGTGTTTGCCGCCTGTGTATTCAAGAGCCAATTCATAACCGATTCTATTTGCAATCTTCGGGTCCACTTCCCCCGGTTTGAAAGACTGGCGCATATGATAAAGCAATCTCGAATTATCCTTATGTTTTCGCCCTGTATTTTTTTCGTACAATTTCATAGCAGTTGCAAATTGTTCATCTGCGTATTCGGGGAAACATTCATAGCCTGTTACCAATTCGTTATTTTCTGTTTTGCTTGGGTTTTGTACATATCCGTGAATTGAAGAAACCGCTGCTGTGCTTGCCTGTTCGTATGTTTTACGGCTTTGGTGTTCTTCATGTTGTAAATATTCATGCTCATTTTCGTGTTCTGTATCTAACCCATGCTCACTACCATCATTTTCAAGATTGGTTTTTGCCCTGTCAATTATGTAGTCAATCTTTCTTTTGATTGTGGTTTTGTTGTTGTAGCGGCTATGGGCATATGTAGGCTTTATCCATGTTGTAGCTATGGTTGCAGTCACCTCCTGTTTTTAGAATGTTTGAAATTAGGAAATAGTGGTCAGATTATTTTGGTTGCTAATGGTTTTGATGGCTTTGACGGTTTTACAAATCGCCCAATACCGCAACATTCTTGTGGGCTTCTACCACCAACGGCACAAGGCGGTTGACTTCGGTAAGTAAATCAAGCACATCATTTTCATAAACGCCGCCGCTTTCATTTGCCCTTTTTGCAATTTGATTTATATTTGTGGTTGCATTTTTCAATAAACGCACTAAATCAGCCGTAGGCTTTGTATCAATTTGCACAATATAACCGTCCAATAGCAATTTCCTCGCAAATGCTTCACGGTTCTTTATTCCGAGGGATTTCATTTTTTCCTCTACTTGCTTTAATTCGGAATCGTCCAAGCGTAAAACAAATCCATTCTTACGCACTCTGTTTGGTGTACCCATGTTTTGCACTTCCCTTCTTTTAATGTTTGTAATGTTTTTGCATCATAAAAATTTCTAAAAAAATTGAGGGTAGCTTTTCGGCTACCCCCATAAATGTTTTGTAATACCATAAGGGAAAATTACCGCACATGATAATTTCTCTTTGGCTTTACAGGCTTTTGTGTTGCTTGTTGTTGCGGTTGCGTGTTTGGTGTGTTTGCCTTTTCATCAGCGGTTAAAGGCTTCGTTCCCACAATATGAACATTGTTTGGGGCTGCCTTTTGTACTTGCTGAATCGAATCCGGCACGGCAGATACATTTTCGGTGGATTTTTCAACGTGAATGTCACCGCTTATAAATGCTCCTTGCCCACCGTTTTCTGCAACTTCAAAATTCTCAACAATAGCTTCCGTGCTTTCGCTGTTTTCTTGGCTGTCTTTGTTATCATAGCTGGTATCATCAACGAAGCGGTCTGCAAAAGCGGCGAATTTTTCAGATACAGTAAGCCCATAGCCGTAATCTTCAATATAAAACTTATCCGCTACAGTTTCTGTAGGCTCTTTCTGCAATTTCTGTGCATCAAGGGTTAATTCGATATTAAGGGCAGCTACACGAGCGGTTTTTTCTTTCAGTTCGGCTTCCTGTGCAAATGGTTTCTTTACTTCTACTTCGGCGTTTTTAATTTCGTTAATGGTATTTTGCAAGCTGTCTTTTTCTTCCTCTATGTACTGAGGAATTTTATCAAGTGTATTTTCCAAGCGTGTTACAGCACCTTCAGCAGAAAAATCGCCGTCAAGATAAACCGGATAAGACATATCACCTTTTGCAACTAAATAATGTTGGTATATCTTCGTGCTAAAAGCAAGATGCAAGTCAAAACCACGATATGTACCGATTTTTTCGCCCTCTGTAGTGGTTATATTTTGACAGGCTTCCTTGATGGCTTCACCTGCCTTTGCCCTCTCGTTGTACTGTATGCCGTAAATAACCATAGGGGAAATACCTTCACTTACAATCACCGTTTCGGCTTCCACCCGCTGTTTATCTGCTGTGTAGTTTTCGATGTTTTGTGTTTTTGTTGCAATGTCTTTGGGATATTTTTTAAGTAATGCCGATTCCATGCTGTAGAGGTTCTTTTTGTACTGTCCTTGGAGAGCATTTAAGGTTTTCAAATCATGTTCCAAGTCCATTTTCTCACGGATTTTCGGATTACCTACGCATAAAGCCTTAACTTCGGCAAAATCCAAAACGCTTTGGTCTACATCGTCAACGGTACGAACAGGGGATTTTTCGGTCATAATCTGGCTTATGAATTGCTGTTTTTTCTCAATTGTTTGCCAGAGGTATGCATCGAAGGTATCTTTAGTAACATATTTGAAAATCCTTACAAGTGTATTTTCGTTTCCACGCCGTTGTATGCGTTTTTCTCGCTGTTCCAAGTCACGGGGCCGCCACGGACAATCAAGATGGTGCAAAGCAATTAGCTTATTTTGTATATTCGTGCCGGCACCCATAGTTTCGGTTGAGCCAAAGACTACTCGTATCGTGCCTGCCCTAACCTTGGCGAATAGTTGTTGCTTTTGCTTATCGGTTTTGCAGTCTTGCACAAAGGCGATTTCATCTTCGGGTATGCCTTTTAGAATTAGCTTGGCTTTAACATCATCATAAATGTTGAATTGTTGAGGGCGTACACCTTTAATATAATTTTTCGCCGTGTTTAGAACATGCTTGCCGATAAAAGCGACTTTACCAATCAGGGGTAGTTCTTTGACTTCCTTCTGCTGTTCCTTATCAAGCCCCCAAATGCTTTTCTTTGGTGTCGCAAGGTCACAGAAAACCACTTGTGTTAGACTATCTTCCTTCGTTTCTTCCCAAATGTCAAAGATATTGTTTGTTGCTTGGTTTATCTTAGAATTTGGGTCATCGGGTAAATTGGGGTTAATAACACGCTGGTCTAACCCTAGCTTGCGGCCGTCATTCGTCACAGCCAACATATTATCTTCATGAGGTTTAACGCTCCTGCGTCTTACACTATCCGCACGTTCACCCAATGCTTGCACCATTTCCCTCTGAATCTCTGTAGGTTCACAGCTTATGGTTTGAAAATCAGCATCTGGCCGTGGTAAATTAAGGGTTTCGGCAGTTTTGATGTCTGCAACTTCGGAGAAAATTTTCATGAGTTCGGGTAGGTTTTGAAAGCGGGCGCATCGGGTTCTCATGCGGTAGCCTGTACCTTCCGGGGCTAATTCTAATTCGGTTGTCGGTTCTGTGAAGATGGATGCCCATTGGTCGAAATTTTCTAACCCAAGGTCGTACAGTTTCTCAAATTGCAAGTACCGCATCATGGTGTATAACTCTGTGAGCGAGTTAGATATGGGCGTTCCTGTGCTAAATACCGTGCCTTTGCTGCCTGTTTCATTATCTAAATATCTGCACTTCATAAATAAGTCAGCAGATTTTTGGGCTTCGGTTTGGCTTATGCCCGCCACGTTTTGCATCTTGGTATAAAGGTGAAGATTTTTGAAAAGGTCGGCTTCATCAACAAATAGCTTATCTGCCCCAAGTTCCTCGAAGGTGATTACCGTATCTTTTCCTTTATCCTTGTAGAGTTCGTCAAGTTTATCCTTTACTTTGCTTTTCACCTTTTCCATCTGCTTAACAGTAAAATACCCGCCGTCAGCTTCCTTGGCTTCCGCTATGGCATCTACCAACAAATTAAACTGTTCTTCATAGTATTTAAGTTGGTTTTCCTTGGATAGCTGAATCTTTCCAAATTGGGTATGCCCCAAAATAACGGCATCATAATTCCCGGTTGCAATTTTGGAGCAGAATTTCTTGCGGTTTTTTGGTTCAAATGTTCTGTCTGTTGCCACAAGGATATTTGCGTTGGGGTATAGGCGTAAAAATTCACTCGCCATTTGCCCGGTTAGATGTTTCGGTACAGTAATAAGCGATTTACTGCATATACCGATACGCTTTCCTTCCATTGCAATAGCCGCCATTGCAAAACTTTTTCCTGCCCCCGGCTCATGTGCCAAGAGAGCATTACCGCCGTAAATACCACGAGCAACAGCATTTATCTGATGTTCGTCAAGGGTAATTTCTGCGTTCATTCCGGCGAATGTAATATGCTTACCGTCATACTCACGAGGGCGGGTAGAGTTAAATTTTTCGTTAAAGGTTGCTACAAGGGCTTCCCTGCGTTCAGGGTCTTTGAACACCCAATCACGAAAAGCAGTTTTCAAGTCCTCTTGCTTCTGCCTTGCAAGCATTGTCGCTTCTTCGTCCACTATTTCAATATCCTTGCCATCGGGGCCTCGCACCGTTTTTTTGATAACAATGTCCTTTAGGTTTAAGGTTTGCTCCAAAATATGATAGGCGTTTATCGTTTCTGTACCAAACTCAATATCTGCCTTAATATTTCGCTCTGATATTGCATTTTTGTTTGTAATACGCCATTCGTTGCTCATAGGGGAGTATTGGACGGTTATACGGTTTCTTTCATCCCACTTGTTACTGCTGTGGCGTGATGGTGCATCGCCCTCTTGGTGTATCGCTTTATATAAATTCGGTGTTTCCAAAATTTCATACATGAATTGCTGGACGTACTTTTTATCAATCCATGTAGTACCGATGCGTACATATATCTCATGGGCTTCAAGGTCTTTAGGCTGTGCTTTTTCAAGAGCGGCTACGTTTATTTCATAGCGAGGGTCATTTTTTGCTAACTCTCTGGCAAGTTCTAATTTTTTGCGTACATTGCCGGATAAATATTCGTCAGCAGGTGAATACCGTACTGTAGAAACATCGTAAATATCCCCATCAGAGGAATCTACAAAAGTGTCCAAAAAAATAACGCCTTTTAGGTCGTTAATGATTCGTTCCTTATCAAAGCCTGTTAATTCAGCCATATAGTCTAGGTCTACCTTGCCGTACTTTCCGATTGATACACCCAAGGCTTGGCTTGATGAGCTTGCAGAGGTTATTTCAATGTGGGGTCTGATGGTGCGTTTTGTAAAAATGTCCGACTTGCCTGTAAACTCTAACTCATCATTCAATTCTTCCAACGAAGCCAGAAGAAAATAGGAATCGTCATTATCAAAGGCTTTTTCGTTATCTTTTAGGGTTATCAAGCCGTGTTCTGCGGTAAATTTATCGTATATTGTGTTAAGTTCAGCCTGTAGCCGTTCAATTTCTACATTTGGCCTATCGTCAACTTGGGCTTGGATTAAATCACGGAGTACGCCACGAAGCGATACCATGCCTTTGATTCTTTCCATTGTGGATTCTTTTTCCTCCACCAGCCCCAACTTACGGTTATTACGGAAATATACCTCGCCGTCCACGATAACGTAGGAATTATCCTTAACATCAATGTGTTTCCCCTCGCTGTCGAAAAATCCATCCCGAATATCATCGTAGGCGATATGTTTTGTACTTACATCTTCTTCTACTTCGATTTCGGGGATTTCACGTACTGGAATACTGCCGACAATATACTTCATGGCTTCTTGCAACTGTTCCCCAAGGTCTGCCCCAGCTATAGGCTGAACGGTTTCCTTTTGACCGAATTGGCTGCTAACCTTTTCATACTTGCCGACTATCATATGGGGATTATTTACAAAGTAGTTATTAAGCCTTTGTTCGGTTACTCCATTTTTCTCTCTTGTGCCTACCCATTCGGGCATAGCATGGATAGAGCCGTCTAACGGTTCCTCACGCTTTTGCAGAAAAATAATATCCGAAACTACTTCTGTTCCGGCATTGGCCTTAAAAGCATTATTCGGCAAACGGATAGCACCCAATAAATCTGCCTTTTCAGCCATCATCATACGTGCCTTATCGTCAACTTTATCAAGCGTACCCGCCGAAGTTATAAACGCAACCACGCCGCCCGGTCTTACCTTGTCGAGTGCCTTATTAAAGAAATAGTCATGCACAAGGAATTTTTCTTTATCGTACATCCAATCCACAGGCTTTATTGCTTCCGAAAAAGGCACGTTGCCGATTGCTATGTCAAAAAAATCATCTTTGAAAGCCGTTTTTTCAAAACCCTTTATTTGAATTTTAGAATCCGGGTAGAGCAACCTTGCAATGCGGCCGCTTATGGAATCTAACTCAACACCTTGCATATTGGCATTGTTATTCAAATGTTCGGGTATAGTGCCGTAGAAATTACCGACACCCATAGACGGTTCTAACACGTTTACGCTTTTTATATTATCGCCGTAGTTGCTAAAATCGCCCAACTGCTCAACCTTATCCCACATGGCTTTCATAATGATAGGCTCGGTATAATAAGCGGTCAAAACAGATGCTTTTGCTGCATCGTATTCATCAGGTGCAAGCAATTTCTGTAGTTCTTTGTATTCTTCACGCCATTGGTAGTTATTATTGCTAAAGACTTCTGAAACACCACCCCAACCAACATACTTTGCCAGTATTGCTTGTTCGTCAGCCGTTGCCGTGCGTCCTTCATCTTCAATGGCTTGTAGAGTGCGGATAGCTTCAATATTTCTTTTGTATTTCGCCTTGGGTCCACCTTCTGAAATATCGGCATAGTTAATGCTATCCATACGGAAGTTTTTTGGTTTTGGTGCGAGTGGTTCTTGTACTTTTGTTTTAGGCATTGTGCTGTTTCTTTCGCTTCTTAACTGCTGGTTGCGGTCATTTGTGAACATCATCGCATCAAACATTTCGGGGCTGTCGTAGCGTAATTCGCCTTTGGCATCACGAGTTGCGATAATGCCCTCGTCAGATATATCTGTTATTTCATGTTTGGAATCGTTGAAATATACAGTATCGCCAACCCTGTACCACGAATCGGGAGATTGCATATTTTGCTCAACTGCGGAAATATCAGAAGTTTCAAGTTTTCCACCAAAATCATTTACCCATGTTTGATATTCTTGCAATATATTAGTTGATTGGTCTGCTTGCAAATTCAAAGGGAAGGCTTTTAATAACCTTCGATTCTCCGCATCAAGTTCAGCAATAATAGGGGTTAGCCCTACGTTAGCCATGCGCTCAAGATTATGTTCCAGTTGGTCGGCAGAAAAAGCCCATGTCCACAGATTTTGTTCACCTGCCCATGTTTGGTGTGTACTCAAAATGGAAGTTTCTACGCCCAATTCCCTTGATGCTAGACTTGCCATATCCTCCATTGCAATATAAGCGTTGCCATACCGATACAGCAGAACAGGATTATTATATGTGAATTTATCCTGAGAAGTCCGAAGTTTGTTGTAGTCAGATTGCAGTTTTCCGGCTTCGTGGGGGTCTGCCTTTAACGCAGTCAATTCAGCAACTTCCGGGGCTACTGTATTAGAGTTATACTGCCATGTTTGTTCGGTTTCCTGCAAATCAGCAGAAATATCGGCTCGTTCCTCTGATTTCTGTACTGTTTCGTAGAACAAGTGACGGTTGCGCTCGTCCTCTTGTAGTCCTTCAAAAAACCGCTCTTTTGTTGTAATCATTGCTGCTACATTGTTTGTTTCAAGGTTGAACAGCTTTATCATAATGCCGTCTATTCCATCTAAACGGTGCAGAACACCGCCATGATAGACTTCATCACCGATTTGTGGGGTTCGGTTTGGTATCTGCGGCTTATAAACAGGCACAACATCAACATATTCAGCAAGAACGCTCAACATTTTCTTTGTGCTTGCAATATCCTCATCGGAAACGTAAGAGTAAACGTCTGGTTTAGCGGCTTTTCCTTCTTCGAGATAGCCCCAGTAATTGGCTATATGATTGTAAAGCCCGGAGCGTTCCTCGTCATAATCGCCAACATCATACCTAAACCCATATACGGATAATTCGGTATCATCGGGGTTTTCCTTGTAAAATACAGCACCAAAGGTTTTATCGTAATAGCCCTCATTTTCCGTTTCTGCCCTAAATGCCGCTTCAACCGCCTTAAACTTTATATCAGCTTCCCGGAAAGTCAGCCTATCCATTCTGTTAAATGCCCGGTCGGGTCCACCTTCCATAAACTCGATAACTACAAAAGGCTCGGTATAACTTGCTGTGTCTTTCGCAATCTCTTGTACAGTTTTATCCCAATCAAAGGATTCATCTTCGGTTAGGAACAATTCAATATCATCCTGCCCATGCCGCACAGCAACATTAAAGCCTTTTTCGTTTAGTATTTGCAGATAGCTTTCAAGGGTATGCTGCGGAACACCTAGCATTGGAACACGCTCTGTAAGCCCAACATCACGGCCTGTTAAGGCAATATTTAAGGCTTCCGCTACAGCGGGGGCATTATCGCCCAAAACCTCATAAAAATCGCCAAGTCTGTAAAATAGGACTTGGCCGCTGTGTTGGTCTGATAGGGCTTGATAGTCTTGCCACATGGGAGTGCCTTGGTATACCGGGGCTTGTGGCAGCTCTGGTGTAGTTTTGATTTGAGCATTTTTGTCTTGGTTAAGTAGTTGGCTGCCATCGGCCTTGTACTCAGCCATAGCACCGTAACTATTTACATAAACCACATCACGGCCGCTTGCGTTTAGGCGTTCTATGATTCCGTCAATTTTATCATCGGGGTAGCCTGCTCGTGTAACGAGTACCCTATCTACATTTATAGTAGAAACACCAAAGTCAAAGTTAAGAGCCATATGCTTGGCATCTTCACCGTGGAACATTGCAAACTCTCCTGTTTTTGTGATAACAATATGGTTAGGGTATTTTTCTTTTGTCTTGGTGAATCTATCAAGCGAAGAACGGTTAAGTTCGTCTGATGATAAGGTATCAGCACCTACATATATTTCGTTATCTCCCGATGTAATGCTCTGGTATTTGCCGCTATCAAGATTCGATTCAAACTGGGAGCGTGGCATATTTTTAATTTCCGAAGGGTCAATAGGTGTCGCAAAAGCCGTATTATCTTCAACAAATCTGTAATGCACTCCATCGTGATTTAACTGCAAAATTTCAATGCTTATATTTCGAGTGCGTACAATATCTCCTTGTTTGTATGGAATATTTTTGTCTGCTGAATACCATGTCAGCGGTTCGTTGTCCTGTGAAATTTCTAATCGCTCTTGTTCACCCCTTACCTCTGTAAAAACAAAATCCACACCGTCAAGATTTTCGGTATGCTCGTTAGATTGTAATGGCTTGTCGTTGCCTGCAATTTCAGATGCTTTTACAGTTTCCGGCGTTGTAACACTTTCTAAGCGGTATTCGTTTCCTTCAACATGGGCAACTGCTACAGCATAACCTGCCAATACTAATTTGTTTCTATACTCGTCAAATCCATCTATCGGAATCCCGGTCACAAGATATGGGGTAGGAACATCTGCAAACCGCTCTGTCATCGGTATTCCAAGCGTACTTGCGGCGGTTTTTGCATCTTCACCATATGTTTCGTAAATATTGTCATTATTCCAAATGACTACTGCATTGCCGTGTTCAGCTTTTATTTGTTCGTTTTCGCTGCGGAATGGTGGAAGCAAAGGTAATTCATCTGTCTTGTTCCCCAATGGGGTTAAAGTTTGCTCAACTTCTCTGGCTACAGCTTCACCGGGCTTATGTGCAAAGATTTCTCCGCTTTCGGGATAAACGGAAACAACCGCTACACCCTTTACCCTTAGTCTTTTAAGTAAATCACCATACTCGCTGCCAGACACACGCCTACGGAAAAAACCATCCTTAACTGAAATAGAAAGCCCGGTACTTGCAGGGATATTTCGTACATCAATAAATCCTGCTTGTGCGGCTACAGCTATTACACGGTCGGGGTATTGCTTCTTAAAAATATCGTGTACATTGTCCAAGCCTTGGGGCATGGCTTCTCTGTTAATACGGTTTAGCACACGCTCATAACCATCAATCCCATACAATTCAACAAACTTTGCAAGCCCGCCATGCTTATCAAAAGGCGTAAACGAAAAATCCTCTTTTGTGATAAATCTGTTAGTGCTTACCATTTCATTTATCATGGATAGCCATTCTTTACGCTCATTATGAATCGCAAGGTCTATAAAATAATTATCCGTTGTAGTTTCTGCCGTATCTGTAATCTGTGCCTTAATATCCTCCGGCAAATCATCGGAATACCACGTTATATTGCGGTCGGAATCTATATGGGCAACTGTGTCAAAATCTTCCGTGTCCGGGTTTTCATAAAGCCTATTCCATGCCGTCAAGCCGTTACCCAAAGAACCAAAACCTAATGAAATCTGCTTTTTAATTGTTCCGTTGCCAAGTTCGTTGTGTAAAATTTCAAATGCGGCATCCGTTAGCTGCGATTGCATTAAAACAGGGGCAGATACTCTTTCAAAGAATGGTTGTGTCTGCCGCCTTGGTCTTGCGGAGGTCATTGGGAAAAATGATTCTTCGTTACATTTTTTCGCTAATGCAAGCGTTAATTCCTCGTTCTGTTCAAAGGCATCATACCAGCGCTTTAACAGCGGGCTATGTGCTATGCTTTGTGGATAATCTGCTATTGACTGCTCCAACTCCAACGGAATACTATGCGCATTTATAACGGTAGAACCATCAGCAAGTGCTTTTTCAAAAGATTCTATTCTAATAGGAAAAGGCGAAGATGATGGTTGGTCTGCGTAATTTACCATTAGATAATCACCGTCTACGGAAATTATTTGTAACGATGTAAACGGTACCGTATCCATGTGTTGAGTAAAAATATCACCTATTTTGTATTCAGCTTCTGTTACAGGCTCTTGATTTTTATAGGATACCAACCTTTCCAAAGTCTGCTCACGTACCTGCTCGGCGGTAATATCGCCATTTCGGTACTCCTTCATTTGTTGGCGTATGTAGCTTGGAATATCCTTATCACCCAAAATATCGCCAATCGGGTTAATGCTTGTGGTAGAAGATATGAAGGTTAAACCGTCCATTTTAGTAACCTTAAACGATACGCCATCTTTATCGTAGGCAACCATATCCCCATCTTCATAAAGGTTAAGGTCAAAATCATGTTGTGTATCTTCCCAATCAACCACAAACATAGGCGGGATTTTCTGTGCAGAAAAAGCACCTAACACATCTTCGATATTTTCAACCAACCGATTATCTGCGGCTTCATTTTCGGGCGCGGCTTCCGGCACGGTTTCTGCTGCTACTTCTACTTCCGTATCAACAGCGGTATAGCCACGTTTTTGTTCAATAGGTGTTTCCTCAATTGCTCTTTTCAGCGTTTGCAGATGCTTCATAAAAACGCTTGAATCACGCTGTTTCTTGCTCTTGTAGTATCTATAACTATCTCCCTTGATTGAAGCAAGCCCGGTATTTACCCATCCCTGTGTGCGTAGGGGTAACTCCACATCGTACAGTCTGAACAAGTCAAGCACAGGGTTTTTGCCACCAAAGGCGTACTCATCATAACGGACAGAAATATCCTCGCCTTTTTCAATCGCCTTTGCTATTGCATCTATTTTGGCATCGTATTTTTCTATAAACCGTTTTTCCTGTTCGAGTTTCTCTTGCTCCGCTGCCAAACGCCGTTGCTCTCTTTCGGTATCACGCATTTCACGGACTGGTACATTATGGGCTTCGCAATCATCAATGCGGTTTACTACTGCTGCGTGTTGGTATTTCGCCCACATAGTTGGAGTAGCCATATCTTGCTCAAATTGTGCGGATATTTGGGGCAGCACCTCGTCTAACTGTGCTTCCGTTGGACGTACATTTACCCACTTGTTTTGTTCCTCATCCCATTCGTTAGGGAAATAATCAGATGTGCGGGTTATCATGCCGCTCGCCGTAAGGAAATATAAATTTTTGTTACCGTTTTCTTCACGGCTGAATAGCTGATACTTGCCAGCCGGTTCCTCTACGGTTACACGGATTCTCCTGCCTGTGCGGTTAAAATTCATATCATGGAACAATGGGGGCATAAGAACATTAGAGCCGACACGTTGAGGGGCTGCCGCTTCTGAAATTTTGGCATAGACAGCTAAAAGACTTGTGGTATCGTAATCCGTAGAGTTATCGGCAGTATCTAAGGATTCATCTGCAAGCGGGGTTTCCGTCACAGGGTTTTGCTCCATAGAAAAAGCACCCTCTGTAGGTGCTTTTTCAACTTGCGTTTCATTTTCAAGCTGTTCTAAACTTAGCTGTAAATCAGGTCGCTGTAGATTGTTTCGTGTACCTTGGCTTGGAAGTTGTTCATTCTGCCCACCCAAGCCATCGGGTCCTGTGCCTTGTCCTTCTCGGTTACTTTGTTCGCCGGGTCTTTGCGGATTGCCGCCATCATGTTCTTCTTCTGTGCTTCCGCTTGTTCCTGTATCTCCAGACAATGTTTGTGCAGGCCGATTGTTCCCATCTGTGCCGCTAGGAAGTTGTTGTATTCCGTCAAGTAATCCATCCTCGCCATTCCCCACCGTTTCAGCGGTAAGAGTGGTTCGTCCATCACTATGTTGGGAAACAGGCACATCGTTTCGGGGTCGTTCTCGTCCATCAAGCCCATCGTGTACCAAAGGCCGCTGAATACCCACTTGTTGAGTATCATATCGCCCACCTTCATCAACTCGGTCATTTCCTCCAATTCCTGCTCCGTCTGCGGCTCGTAGTAAACCGTTTCGCTCGTTGCTACCGGGATGTACTCTTTGCTCATTTTGCTCACGCTCCTTTTGGGTTTTTTGTTCTTGTTGTTCCCTGTCAAGAGTTTTTACGGCTGTTTCTATACTCCGTAAATATTCTTCGCTTAGGCTGCTTACAGCATTGCCGAGGACGTTAATGCTTTCCTCTGTGTTAAATAGGTGCAAATGCGGCTCTATCAGACTGGTAAAGGCTTCGTTTAACTCTGCCCTAATGCCCAAGCGTTTGTTTATAATTAGTGCCATGCTTGCGTAAACTGCCGATTCAAAGGCTTGTTCACGCATATATTTATCATCAAGGTCGGCAATATCGCTGAATAAACTGCTTCCCTCTAATGCCCTGTTAATTGTTTCCCTGTTTCTATCCATATAGCTTGTAGAAACATTGTGGTAGGCTGTATCTATGACATATCCTAAATCGGAATCGGACTCTATTTTGTCAGATATACCGTACTGGCTGGCTATATGCTCCGATACTGCCTTTTCATGTTCCGAACTAAAACCCCAATGGGGTAAAGGTAGGGAATTTTCCGTTGCAATTGTATCTGCTACGTCAAAGTAGTTTTTTACAGTAAACTTGCCGTTTTCGCTTACTGGCAGATACATAGCCGTGCCTTTTTTTACAACCCTGTTTAATGTTTTTCCACGCCAAGTATCATAATCGGCAATGGCTGTAGCGTTTGGTTTTTGGTTATTTATAAGAAGTTGTTGGCTAAAATTGTATTTGTAATTTCTGCTTGCGCCGTCCAAAAACTTCTCCCAATTTTCCATGCTCTGCGTTGATTTTAGTGTTTCTTCCTGTAACAGCTCCATGTACCGTTTATACATAGATGTCATAAATCAACTCCCTTCGTAAATTACCGTGCCTGTTTCGGCATAGGCGGTAGAATCGGCTTAACCGCTGATGATTTCTTTGTTTTTGCCGTAGAGTGCTTATTGTAAGTGTTTATAATATGGAATATTTCAGCGTTCCGCTCGTTTGTTGGGCTTTGGCTGGCTGCCCCTGTGTTTTCTGTTGCATCTGATTGTGCCGTAACCCTCCGTATATTCTCGTCAGGGGTAGGTTTCCTTGGCTTGTTGATGCGGTTTTTGCGTAACTGCTCAAAACAATCATCAAAGGCTTTTATAACAGCTTTCTGCGCTTTTATATCAGACCAATGCTTTTCTAGGGCTTCGGTTATATGCCTGTCGCTGTAGATGGTGCATATGTCGGCAACTGCCTTTTTTACGTTGTAGCGAATTTTCCCTGTATCGGGGGATTTGCTTTTATTCTTGTTGATAAGCGTTGATATATTATAAGCACAGTAGTACACCATGAGATTGTTGATTTTTTTCATTTCAGAGGTTATTTCAAAGTCCTCTTTATTTGTAAAATACGGCATACTGATTGGCAAAAACCCGGTTTGCTCAAAGAATAACCTTAATGCGGTTTCCAGCCATACTTCATTTTCGATTTCCTTGTGGCTAATATCGTCAGCAACCGCAACAATGCTGCCGTCTGCGTTAAATATAGGCTCGTCTGCTTGGTTTGGAGTGTTTGAGTTGCCGTTTATGTTTGCTTTGTTGGGGTTTGTATTTTCGGTAATGGTGTTCTTCACCCTCTCTTGCTTAATTTCCCCGGCTACGATGCGGCTCCATCTGTCTATTTTAACTTTTTCACCGCTCAATCCGCTTTCTAAAATCTGTGCCTGCATAGCCGTCCAATCGTCTTGCGGTATTCCAAAAATGCCACGGTGTTTAGCGATTTCTTCAAGATGCTCAATTTGTTCTTCGGAGTTATCCGTAAACAGCTTGTATATAGTTCTGCCTTTGGAAAATAGCTGCGTTGCTGTGTTATGGCGAAGGGGTATCATCTTTGTGTCGTGATAACCGTATGCTAAAGCGGTTTTCATATCTATGGATTTATCAGGGAGAGTGTTCATAAAATCCCTAATAATCTTCATAAAGCGGAAGTCTATGCCGTTATGGGTTTCTGTCCGTTCAACTTTTGTCCGTGGTTTTTCTGTTACTGTTTCCGTTTCTTCATGTTTGGGAGTGCTTTCAGATATACCATCTATGACCGCAATATCGCTGTCCGATTCGGATTCTTGTGATGGAAGGATAGCGTTCAGATAACCGATAAAAACCTCCGCTTCGTTTATGATAGTATCTTGTAGCATTGTATCTTTTAGTGCTTGCAGGGATTCGTCATAATCCAGTATCTCTAACAAGCAGCCTAATGTGAAAACCGATGTATCAATCTCCAAATGTTGGCAGACTATATACCCTACAGCTTCAACAACAATGGGAAATGACTGCGTATGCCTTACAATCTCACGTACCAAGGCGAAAATAATCTGCTGTTCGCTTAATGCGGGGCGTAGTACAATATTGCCGTTTTCTATAAAACTGTCTTGCCCGATGCCGGAATAGTAGCTTGCCCCTTCTTGGAATATAACTGGTTGAGTAGAATACTTCACAAGGCAATCCAAGATAGGCTGATACTGCTTTACCTTGCCGGATACATTTTGATAAATGGTTGGCGGTGACTTGCCTGCGGTCTGGCTTATGTCAAAAAGCAAGCGTTTTGTGTTGTTCCCGGTCTTTATTGCAAGGGGCTTTTCGTTGTTTTTAATGGTTCTGCCGAATACATTATCCCAAATGCCTGATGTGGTGAGTTTAGTGTAGGTGGGATTATGTTCTTTGATTTTCGCCATTACGTTGCCGGAGTATTGGAAATGCTCGTTTAGCTTAATAAATCTGCGGTATTCTTCCGTTTTGGTTTTATCGGATAGCCCATCAATCAATGAGTGCAGAAGCGTTCCGATATATTTCTTTGTTTCGTGGCCGTTAATGCCGTCACCACCTTTCCAAGTGTGTCGGTCGAAACTGTTTAAGTCAGCCCAAACATACCAACGGCACAAATAACCTCTACACTTATAATATACACCAATCACATATATTAGTCAAGAGTAGATTGCTTTGTGCCGCTGTTTTAGTTTGTAGCTAATCTCTTATCGGCTATTGCTAAATTCCAGCTTGAAATTCACATAGCCGTCCTTGTTATCGTCAAGCAAAATCGTTGCGCCGTATTTCTTACCGCTTTTTTGGGATTTAAGGTCTGGTATGAAAATCTGTCCGTTATTTACAAGTTGGGAAGCTATCGCCTTTGTAATTTTCTTACCCTGTGAAGCAAAAAATTTATTTTCTTTCCAAAGTGTAAATCCGCATTTTTTACTGCGTGTGTGTTCACAGGAAAAGGCTTTTGGGCTTTCAGCAACATTACCGCCACAGCGAGGGCAAATACCAATTATTTCACCGCTGCCTGCTGTACCGAATAGGTTAGCGTTTTCGCTTGGGGCATTGCCGTAGGTACTTATGACTTCTTTTATAAAATCGTTTATGGATTTCATAAAATCAGAAGCGGTAACTTCCCCACGTTCCATGCGCTTCAAACGGTTTTCCCAGTCTGCCGTCAGCATAGGTGATTTTACTTTATCGGGCAGCACTTTAATAAGATTGATGCCTTTTTCCGTTGGCAGTAGGTTTTTCTTGTCACGCTTGATAAACTCGCTTTTCACGAGATTTTCTAAAATCCCGGCTCTGGTTGCAGGGGTACCCAAACCGCGCCGCTCGATTTCTTCCTCTACACCCTCTACCCCGGCGTTTTCCATAGCGGATAGCAAGGTATCTTCCGTAAAATGTTTCGGTGGGGAAGTGAAGCCCTCACGCACATTCATTTGAGCGGAAAACTGCTGCCCATCGTGTATTCTGCTTGGTAGTGCTACCGTTTCGCTATCATCTTTTTTACTACGGCCAAAATGTTTTGCAAAATCTTCCTCAACTTGCTTCCAGCCGTTATTTGAGATAGTCTTGCCTTTGGCAGTAAATACTTCTTCAACACAATCAACCGTAACTGTAGTTTCGGCGTATGTGTGCTTCTCGCCAACGGCACAAATTAGCTTGGTGCAAATCATTAGCAGAATGTTTCTATCATCAGCACCAAGGCTATTTATGTTCACGCTACCTGCTTGCATTGTCGGCAAAATAGCGTGATGGTCTGTTACTTTACTGTTGTTTACGATAAGCGGAATGTTTGGGGTAAATCCTTTAGCAATAACCTCGCCGCCAAGCGATTGCGCTAAAATACTACCGCTCATGGTAACTAACTCGCCCATGCCATGCGCCATATCCTCCGTAATAAATTTGCTGTCCGTTCTTGGATATGTAACGATTTTCTTCTCATAAAGCCCCTGCACAATTTCAAGGGTTTTGGAAGCGGTCAATCCAAACATTTTGTTGGCTTCACGCTGTAGCGTGGTTAAATCATAAAGCCTTGGCGGTGCAACAGATTTTTCCTGTTTTTTGATTGAGCGGATTACTGCCGTGATTCCGTTTAATTTACTTGCGATACCGTCAGCTACTGCTTTGTCAGCCAGTCTTTCACGCTCTGCTGTAAAACCTGCTCCCGAAAGTTCTACTATATAAAAAGGCTCTTTCGTAAATTTGCCAATCTTCTCGAACCGTTCTACAACCATTGCCAAGGTAGGCGTTTGAACACGGCCTACACGCAAATTTGCGTTATATATTATGGAAAACAGTCTTGAATAATTCATGCCGACTAACCAATCCGCTTGCTGTCTGCATTTGGCGGCTTGATATAGGCTTTCATAATCAGCACCGGGGCGAAGGTTGTTAAACCCATTTTTAAGTGCCAATTCTTCCATACTGCTCACCCATAAGCGTTTTACAGGCTTTTTGCATTTTGCGTGTTCATATACAAGTTTGAAAATCAACTCACCTTCACGCCCGGCATCCGCACCGTTAATAATCGTGTCTATGTCAGAGCGTTTCATTAAATCTATAAGTACCTTTAACTGCTTTTTGGTTGCTGCCGTGGCAACATATTTCCAATCGGTAGGGCTTATTGGCAAATCTTCCTTGCGCCATTTTGCAAATTTTTCATCATATGCGGAAGGCTCCGCAAGCCCCAATAAATGGCCTACGCACCATGAAACAACATAGCCGTTGCCCTCGTAATATCCGTCTTTTTTTGACTTTGCTCCAAGCACATCTGCGTATGCCTTGGCCGCCGATGGTTTTTCACCTATCACTAATCGCATTTTTCATCTCCTGTCATTTTATTTGAATTTAGTAATCGGGCAAAAAACCTGCCCGATTGATGGGCGTTCGCCAAATGGGAGTGCAAGCACTCCCATTTGGCTCATCGCTATCACAAAAAAGGGGCAAGCTCCTAAGAACCTGCCCCTGTGTTTTCTTGCTGTTTACCGCACTAGCCGTCCGTCTGTATCAAACTCCAAATCGCCTAAATCCTCATCAATTTCAATAGGCGTATATTTTGTAACGGTGCCGTGCTTTACGAGTTTATAAACATCGCCAAAACTGCAAGAATCCTCTATCTCTTTGTTAATCGCTTCGTAAATTTCGCCGTAGTTACAGGCATCTGCAATTGCCTTTTCTGCCGCAACCTCTGCAATGTATTTCATTTTGGCTTTTGCGGTTTTTCTAACTTCCTCCGCAACCCTTGCCTTAATGTAAAAATGCAGAATAACAAATGCAACGGCTATCAAAATCGCTATTAGCGAAAGCCGTCCGAAGCCCGCCAGCCGTTCCAACTGCGTAAGCCTTTCGGCGCTCACTTCTACTACTTCCGATGTCATTACGGATAGGCTCATAATGCCTGTGCTAAGTAAATTCATATATCATCTCCTATTCTATTTTTGAACATATACCCCAATGGGGCAAATGTTAGTCAATGCCGTGGGCAGATTTATTTGCCGTTGGTTTTTCGTGTTGCTGCGCCGCTTGCTCCTTGTTTGCCATATGGTCTTTCCATGCTAACTGGTTGTCGTATTGCTTTAATACAGCCCCTCGGAGTTTTTCGCCAAACTCCTTCTGCACAGGATGGACAAAATCGCTATAGCCGCTCTCCCTTGATTGGTTGGGGCGGGAGGGCATCGCCACAAAATTTTTGCCAAAATTTTCAGAATCTTCTTTTGTGTTTTCGTTTATGCGGATGGAATTGACTTTGAACAATTCCCCGACCTGTACCGTTGCTATACCCCTTGTGGAGTTTTCCGATTCACGCAAAGGAGTAACAAACGCCTTTATTTCGTGCATTACAGGCTCTTTTTCCTGCCCTTCCTGTACGTCTGTTTCCCTTTGGCCGCTTTTGTACATTTCAGTAAGAAGTTTGCCTATGGCGGTTTTCAGTTCAAGGCTTGCCTTTGTCATTTTGCCTTGTTCGTCCTTCAGAAACTCCACAACATCACGGAAACTGCCCTCTTTATCCCTTGTTTGGGGATAGCCCACAAACAGATTGCCGTTTTTGCCCTCAACGACTGTCATATCGTTAATTGCAATTGTGCCGCCGATATTGACACTCGCCATAGCCTTAACATTTTTAGACTGGTCTTTCAGCGGGTTTACTTTTGCTGTAATATCGTATTTGCTCATGTATCAAGCTCCTTTTTTGCATGATTAAAAACAGCCAAAGGCGAGTGCATATGCCCTTGGCTGCTTCCGTTGGATTGTGTTACAAAATCATATACCCCGGCTGCATGGGCGAGCAGTTTGCGAAGCAAACGACCAGCCCCGGTGGGGAACAAGTTACCACCCCGATTGAGGGATTCTTTCATTATTTCCTTGCAATACTGCCGCTGTCGTATTATTGCCCAATACCCATTCGTCCGAACCGACTACACGGCCGCCAACGTCTACGAGAAGTGCAAACGTCATGTTAGGCGGTAGGATTGTTGCAGCTCTTGGAAGAACATTAGCAAAAATCCTTGGGTTTTCAACCGACATAAAGCCTGCGTTTACTTGGCCGAAGTGCAGAATAAAGTCTACGATGTACTCATTCGCTCCAAGCCCAAGATGCACAGGGGCAAGTTCCACTACATTGTTTCTTGTGGTAGAAAGGTTGTCGGCTATTACAATCTCACGCCCGGTATTGGTTGTGCCAAGTACACGGTATCGCAAGTTTTGATTGTACGTGCCTGTGATAAGCCTTTCTGCCCTTACCGCTTCTACTGGCAAAGTAGCCCGCCAGTAAAAATCTGCAATCGGTACAGAGGATTCGTTCATCATCTGCATAATTTCATAAACTACTGGTTGGCCTTGCTGTACCATTTGCGGCCCGGTTACTCTAATGGTAACAGCCATGTTTGCGGAGAAATTCGGGTATGTTATGCGTACAATCTGCGTTTCAAACTCAATTTCTACGTGCATTTCGTTAGGGTTTATCTGATAAAACGGTGGGGCTTGCACTTGGCGTATGATGTATCTGCCAAGGGGCAAGGGCAAAGATACTGCCATGCCGTTATTGCCGGATATGAAGCGGTCAACGATATTTCCTGTCCTTGCTTCAAACACTTCAAAAATCGCACCTTCAAGCGGAGTGCCTGCGGGTAATGCGTTATTGAAGTTATCATCACCAGATACCACTTGAATCTGTATCTGTCCGGCTTGTGGCATTAACTCCCATACCACTTCTGTAATTCTGCCTGCCACAAACTCTACCGTCCGTGGGATTTCATCACTACCAAAACCACGAGGAAAGCTTGTTAAGCGAATGGTATATCTGCCCGGATTAAGGATATGGCTAAAATCAATCACACCCATATTATCCGTGCGGAATACGCCTACATTGTGGTTATTCGCATCAAATACCATAAATTCCACGTTGAAAATTCCTGTGCCTGTAATAGCACAAGCGGCAGTTAGGCGTAGCCCTGCGAGTGGATTCAGCCTTATTTCCAGTACGGCTTGCTCACCCGGATGCACGGTGACAACATGAACATTATCCTCTGCCTGCATACCGATTATATTGGAAGTAACACGTACATGGTAAACGCCCGGTTCAAGGTGGTTTAAGTTTATTCGCCCTCTGGCATCGGTTACAAATAAGCCGTTAGCGGATAACTGCGGGCTGTTGGCATGGGTATCTCTTTGGTTGCCGTCAAGCATCTGCCCTGTTACCAATCGTCCATCGGCATGGCGTATTTCCATTTCAATGCCCTGTAACGGTTCGTTGGTTGTGCCGTCAATGGCGATAATGAGAAGCCCTGCGGCCGGAGTGTTTTCTATTGTAACAAGATGCTCACGGTTTCTTGATTCTGCATTTACGATTACCCTTGTAACTTCCTCGTCAATTAAGAATCCCGGTAAAGCACGGGTTTCACGCACATACAGTACCCCATCTTCCACCGCTGGCAAGAAAATAAGCCCACGAGCATCGGTAATAAAATCATGCCCGCCTGTCTGTGGGTTTACAAGCAGCGTTCCGTCCGGTCTGCCTATTTGGAAGAAAACTCCCTCAAGTGGCGCACGATTTATAGAATTTACTTTACGGATTGTCAGTTCCGCTTGCCTGTAGTTTCTTACGGTTACAGTCAAATCCCTGCCTTGGATTACTTCAAAAGGCGTTGGGTCGGCTAAAACGAATCCGTCCAAAGCCCTTACTTCAACAGCAAGATAAGAACCGGGGGCAAGGAAGCCTAAATTTATACGCCCTGTGTTATCCGTTGTAAACTCAAACGAGTTGTTGGCGGGGTTTTGTATTCTTTCGCCGTTCTGCCTGTGGATTTCAAATACAACACCTTGCAATGGACTATTGTTGCCGCCGTCAACCTTTAGCAAAGAAATTTCACCCATTCGGTAATTACGCACGGTTACAGTTAAATCCCTTCCTTGGATAACTTCAAAAGGTACAGGGTCTGCCAGTTGGAAGCCCTCTAAAGCCCTTACTTCAACTGCAAGATAAACACCGGGGGCAAGGAAGCCCATATTTATACGCCCTGCGTTGTCGGTTGTAAACTCAAATGTGTTGTTAGCGGGGTTTTGTACTCTTTCGCCGTTTTGCCTATGGATTTCAAATATAACGCCTTGTAACGGAGTATTGGTATCTCCGTCAAGTTTCAAGAGGTTAATATCGCCCATCCTGTAATTGCGGAAGGTGATAGTTGTATCTACGGTATTATTGGTTACTGTGATTATCTGCGGCTCCGCACCTATGAATCCCGGCAATGGCCGTGTTTCCGTGATTATATAGGTATTTGGCTCTAGTGAACCGATTGTTACCATACCGTTTGCCCCGGTAACAAATTCAAAAGTGCCTGTATTGGGGTTTCTAAGCCTATCCCCTGTGTGTCCTGTGCCGTAAAGCCTTGCTACTTCAAAGACTACGCCCTGTAACGGCTCGTTGGTATCGCCGTCCAGTTTCAAAATATTCCAAACGCTGTATCTGTAATTATGGATTGTAAGTGTTGTCTGCTCAAAATCATTTACTACAAATATTACAGGCTCGGCTATTTGGAATCCCGGCAAAGGCCGTAATTCTCGTGCTACATAAGTACCGTGGGGAAGATGGGGAATACGGATAAGCCCAGCACCGTCAGTAGTCCAAATGAATGAACCATCACGAGGGTTACGCAATCTTTCTTCTACACCGCCGAATAAATGTGCCACTTCAAACTGAACACCGGCCAAAGGCTCTAAAGTATGTCCGTCCAGTTTGCGGATTGTATAATCGGGGTATCGGTAGTTCCTTATCGTGATAATATAATCGTTATCATGCCCGACTTGGAATACCAAAGGCTCTGCCAAACGATAACCCGGCAATGCCCTTGTTTCCGTTGCCACGTAAGAACCTGCGGGAAGCTCCGGCAGCCTTATCATTCCGCTTGAATCCGTGATAAACTCAAAAGAATTATTAGCAGGGTTTCTTACGTGTTCGCCGCCAAGGGTAGTGATTTCAAACAAAACGCCCTGTAACGGCTCGTTTGTTACACCGTCCACCTTATGAATAACGAATGTCGCAAGGCGGGGATTCACAAATCTTTCTACACGAGTTTCGCCGGCCACAATCTCAATCGCACGGCTTGGCTCAATGATGGTGTGGCCTGCTGGCGGTCTTGTTTCAATAATTTCAAATGCACCCGGCTCTAAATGCTCAATAGTGATAAGCCCTGCATTATTAGACACAAGCCTATGCACCAATTCACCGTTAAACCGTCTGATTTCAAACTCTGCACCGCCAAGGGGAGCTCCGTTTTCGTCCACCTTCTCAATTATGAGGGAAGGGCTTCTGAAATTAACAAATCTCTCTGTGCGGTTTTGACCTGCGGAAAGTTCAACGGTACGTGCCAATTCGCCTATAACGAATCCTACAGGCGGCCTTGTTTCCTCTATTATCACCGTTTGGGGCTGCATATCGGGGATTGTTATAATGCCGCCGTTATTGGTGACTGCTCTGTGAAGCAGTTCGCCCGATGGGGTTCTTATTTCAAACTCGGCATTGGCTAGAGGATTGCCGTCACCGTCCACTTTTTCAATCGTAAGCGTAGCAGCACGAAGATTTACAAATCTCTCCGTTATGCTCTGCCCTGCTACAAATTCAACGGTTCTCGCCCCTTCTGTGATTACAAATCCCTGTGGGCTTCTCGTTTCCTCGATTAGCAGTACACCCGGTTCAAGGTTGGTTACAGTTGCGATACCGCCGCTGTTTGTGGTAACACGTTGAATCAATGCACCTGCTAAAGTTCTGATTTCAAACTCTGCCCCTTGAAGTGGCGCTCCGTTTTCGTCCACCTTCTCGATTATGAGGGATGGGCTTCTGTGGTTTATAAATCTTTCCGTGATGTTTTGGCCTGCGGAAATTTCTACGGTTCTTGCTACACCGTCCAAAACGAAACCTTGGGGAGCTCTCGTTTCTTCGATTACTACTGATTGGGGTTGCATATTAGGAATCGTGATAATACCGCCGTTATTGGTTACTGCCCTGTGGAGAAGTTCGCCAGAAAGGGTTCTTATTTCAAATTCGGCCCCGGATAATGGGCTGCCGTTTTCGTCCACCTTCTCAATCGTCAGCGTTGTAGCCCTGTGGTTTACGAATCGCTCTACAAGGGTTTGACCTGCGATAATTTCTACAGTTCTAGCACCTTCGGTAATAACGAAACCTAGGGGGCTTCTTGTTTCTTCGATTACCAGTATGCCCGGTTCAAGATGGGCTATAGTAGCAACACCACCGTTATTTGTGACTACTCGCTGAATCAATGCACCTGCTAAAGTTCTTACTTCAAACTCTGCCCCGGCTAGTGGCGCTCCGTTTTCGTCCACTTTTTCAATAACGAGTGACGGACGTTGGGTATTAGTGAATTGTACCCTTGTTGTCTGTGTTGCGTGTACTTCTACGGTTCTGCCTGTATCGGTCATTACCCAATTTGTCGGAGGGGCGATTTGCTCAACAATATAAGTGCCGCTCTCCAAATTATTTATTGTAATAAACCCCGACACAGGGGTAGTAAACTCGCCAAGCACTACACCGTTTGGACGAGTTACACGGAAGCGGCCGCCTTGCAATGGATTACCGCTTTCGCTTGTAAGTTCAATTACCATGCTTCCCATGCGGTAGGCACGGAAACGCTCTGCACGGTTTTGACCTAATGCAAATTCTACTGTTCTGGCTTGTTCGTTAATAACAAAGCCTGTTGGAGCAGATAAAGGCTCAATAACTACTGCACCTTGGGTTGGGTCTATGCCGTTTACGACAAATACGCCTGCGTTATTTGTTGTACCAATGCTGATGCGTTCGCCGTTCGGTCTGCGTACTTCAAACTGAACGCCAGCGAGTGCCGCACCAGTATCACCGTCCACGGCTTCAATAGTAAGAACGCTTAATCTATGATAAACAAATGCAGTACGTGGTGCAGAGTTTGGCTGAACATCTACACTTCTCCCTGTGTCTGCGGTAATGAATCCTGTCGGTGGGGTTGTAGGTTCAACAACATACCAGCCACTTGTTAATGTCGGTATGTTAATGATACCGCTTGCAGGGGTAGTATAAGTGCCTACAAATTCTCCGTTTTGTCGGGAAACCCTAAAGCCTGCACCTGCGACTGGTGTACCGAAGCTGTCTACTGCTTCAATAGTAAGGCTTCCAAGGCGAGGGCTGAAAAATGTTACTACGCTTGGGGCTTGTGGAAGCACTTGGGTAGTCCTTACGGTTGTTGTATCACGTTCAAAGCCTGCGGGTACGTGCAGTTCTGTGATGGTGAAATGCCCTAAAAGCCCTGTGATTTCAATAGTTCCCAACTGGTCTGTAGTAAATTCGCCAATAAGTTCACCGTTGGGGCGGTTTACTCTGAATATTGTGCCGGGTATCGGGCTTGAATCAAAGCTATCCAACTTGCGGATAATCAAGGCTGAATACGGCTGATTGGTAAATTCAAGCCTGTAGGTTTGCCCTGTGGCTGGCACAAGTATTGTTTGATGAAGCTGTACGGAGCCAAAAGTATAACCGCTTGGAGCAAGTGTTTGAGTTACGATATAGGTATCAGGCGGCACATTCGGAATCAAAAACTCGCCTTGTTGGTTAGTTCTGTGCAATCCGTTTGCCGTGCCTACTACTGCGCCTGCGCTGTTGGTAACACGAAACTCCGCATTTTGCAAAGGTTCGCCTGTAACTTCACAGCGGAGCGATACCAGTAAAGAGCCAAAAGGTTCATTAGCAAAAGTCAACTCAACAATACTGTGATTATCAGGAGCAAGCCAAGCAAGCTGCCGTGTCTGCCCCGAAAGCGTGAAATTAGGCGGGGCGGTCACTTCCTCAACGGCATAAGAGCCGGGTAACAAGCCAGTTATTACGATAATTCCTGTATGGTTTGTCGTAAATGTGCCTACTACTTGGCCTTGTGTGCCTGTTTGCCCTTGGGAAATGTGAATCAAATCAAATGTTGCATTAGGCAGTAACTGGCCTGTACGGTTGCAGATTTTACGGATAATTATGGAATTTAGCGGCCAATTCCACACCTCGCTTGCACCGTCACGGAAATTAGAGCCGTCAGACCATTGCATACTGCCTGTGATGTCTGAAACTGTAGGTTCTATCCCGGTCATAGGCATATCTGCTATATCATCGGGAAGCGGATTATCCTGTGGCGGTAACTGCTCAACTTCGCCTGCTGGTACGTCCAAATCTTCGCTTGGTACATTGTGATTCCCCATGTCCGGCAATGAACCTTCGGGAATATATCCGCTTTCGGGCAGTAGAAAATCAAATACCCTCGGCAGTAGCCCTTGTTGCAGTAGTTGATAACTGTTCCGTCCGGGTTCAAGGAAAACACGGTATGAGTTGTTTACATTCAAACTCATGCCGGGGGCTGGCCTTGTTTCAATAATTCTGTACCATCCTACCTGCACAAACGGCAGAATTATTTGCCCTCGCTCGTTTGTCCTTTGCTCGGTGATAAACTGCACGTTATTTGAAAACGGTACTTCATAATAAATCCTAAACCATGTTAGCGGAACAGGACGCATATTTACCATGTTCATTTTTGTAATTACTAATGTCGGTAAAAGCGTGTTTTCAATCGTCAAATAATAATCTTCGTTTGGCAGTACATCTATAATCCACTCACGGTTAGACTGCTGTGGGTCTAAAAAGTAATTTGGGGCAGCCTGTATTTCACGGATTAGATAACGCCCAGCGTGTCTAATTGGTAAAACGATTTGCCCATTGGCATCGGTACGAAACGGATTGCCTGTAAGGGGTCCACGCTCCGGCGCATCCAATTTTTCAATATGAAAAACAGCGTTTGGCACAGGGGTACGCAATACGCTGTCAATTTTGGTTATTGTGATGGTTGGCCGCCTTTGGTTGCGGAATACCACCGTTTGATTATACCCGGCACGTAGGGTTACGCTTTGCCAGTTTTCTTCCCCAAGATGATAGCCATGAGGGGGTACAATCTCCGTGATTATCAGCGTTCTTTGGCTATCCCAATCAAGCAATGCACCATCTATAACAATTTCGCCGTTGCTGTCGGTGATAAGTTCGGGCAGATTGTTGGGGATAGAGCCATCTTCAAATGTTACCGTGAAATGTGTGCCCGCCAACCTCGCTTCGGTATCTTGGTCTACCTTAATTATTGTGAGTGTAGGGTTACGCCAGTTTTCCCATACCATTGTATTAGTGGCGGGGCTTATGGTTATACTTCTTGAACCTTCCATAAGCACGAATCCCGGTGGGGGTGATATTTCACGCACAACATACTGATGCCCCGGCGTTAAGCCCTCGAAGCGGAGAATACCACCGCTTGTAGTGCCTTGTTGTGTTCCGCTGTGTCCTGTAATTTCAAAGACCGCACCACTCAACAAAGTGCCGTCAACACCATCAATTTTAGTCAGTTCCAAATATCCAAAAGGGTCATTACGGAAAATTATCTCCGCTGTATCTCCCCATGAAACGCTTACGCCTTGGGTTACGCTGTGTGGGTCGTTTGTCGTACCCAACATATACCCCACTGGGGCTTGTACTTCGGTTACTGTAAAATGCCCAGCGGGTAGGTTTTCAAATAAAAACGTACCGTCTGAACCAGTAACGCCAGTACGAGTAATTACCTGCGTTGAGTGCCTGTCTGGTGCTACTGCGTAACCTTGCAAGGTAAAATGTGCGCCTGCCAAGCCTTGGCCTGTTGCCGTTGAAAGTTTGGTTACTTCGATTGCTCCGTAAGGGTAATTTCTAAACTGCACTTGGATAGATGAAGCTACAGGGTCATAACCAATTTCAAAGTTTGGGTTAGTCAAATGGTCGGGCAGAATTACTTGCAATTCAAGGTTTTCCAAAACCTCGGCAACAATGCCTAAAATATCGCCCAAGTCCGGCTCATCACCTATGTCGATATTAGCAAGCTCCAAGAGCATTGCCCTAAAATCATCCCAATCAATCATTATTTGGGGTTCGTTTTCTCCGTCCTCTCCTTCTTCCGGCTCGGCTATGCTAATGCTCAAATTCGGAGGGGCAAGCCAAAAGGCGTATGCACCGCCATGATTTTGTGCGGGCAGAATTGAGAAGTTTTCCGGGGGAGTTACTTCATAAACGATATACGCACCAAAGGGCAAGTTATGAATCGTCCAAACGCCGTCAGTAACCTCATGCTCTACAGGATTCATAACCGGGTCATCATCAGCATTTTGCGGTAATGGCGGTAATGCGTGTCCTGCGGTCATAACAACGGTTACGTCAATGCCTGTGTTATCCAACTGCCAACTGCTGCCGTCAGGCAGTACGATTGTTTGGTTGGAGATACCACGAAGCCGTACACTCGCACCGGGGATTAACTCGGTAGAGAGTTCATTTATCTTTGTAATTTGCACAGCCGTTGAAAGTTGCATAGGTTCGGGTTCCGGTGTAGGGGTTGGCGTAGGCTCTGGTGTAGGCGTTTCCGTTGGTTCAAATTCAAACGCCGCACTCGCCCTCATATACGGAATATAAAAAACGATGTCCTGCCAGTTTGTATCATTATTGGGATTCTGCATAAGCCATACTGTATTGGCGTATGCGTTATGAATACCAACTAAGTACACTTTGGCAGTTTGTGTATGGAACGCTTCCGTATTCGGCATACGAATTTGAAAGCTAACATCATCATAGAAAACATTATTGCTATTTGTAGGAGCAGTTGCTAAAATGCTACCATTTACAACAAGTTCAGCCCCTGCCGGAGTTCCTGCTGCCCACTCGAATCTAAAGTGGTTCTGTTGGCTATGGTTTCTCCGATGATAGGTAACATTAAACGCTTGTGATTGTGCCGTGGGTGCTGTATCGCTAACTAAGTTGCCAAAATCCTCTGCATCCCTATCACCGTTTACCATAATGGCGGGTCTGGTATTATCAAAATCCCTAACAAAATCGGGGCTGCCATTTACCAAAGCTGTTGCTTGGTTTATAGCCACTTCGTTGCCTGTAAACTGCCTATCCGGGTTATTTGCCATTGCAACCGCTACCCTTGTTATATAGGCGTTCCACATTCTATCATCATTTGTAGTTGCATAAGGGGGTTCTGATAGATACGGATTTACTGGAAAACCATATCTTAAAACCGTAGAATATTGCATTGCTGCGGGTCCTACGAGTTGATAAACGGCCGCAGAATTTTCCGGCCCCGGAAGTGCAGGGTCTGCACAAAAGGCTTCGTACAGAACACCATCAATCTCCACGGCATAACGCTGTGCGCTAACCGTTGTTGTTCCCATCTGCACATTTGGGTCGTTGGCAAATGCTCCTGATATAGCGACAATATTGCTTACATTGGGCATACCTCCGCTAAGAGCAGTCATCGTTCTTGCGTTGTTCGCAAAATCGCTTGGCGGTGCAGTTACAGGAACAATATTGATAATTCTCTCATCATCAATGGGTACTCTCTCCCCATCAATATAGAAAAATGGAGTGTTCCCGCTTTCGTCTGTAGTGCTTGCTGTTTGTGCAGAAACATTTACAGGAACGGTACCTAAAAGCATTAAAAAAGCCAAGAGCCAAGCTACTGCCAGCTTGCTTCTCTTGGCGGTATGCTCATTTAATATTTTGTCCATAAAGTCCTCCTTAATTTTTTTTACTGGCTGAAAAAATATTACTGCTAAAAAAATTCGTAGTGCTATCACCACCTTTATTTTTCAATAAAAAGGGGCAGACGATTGATAAATTATCTGCCCCTAAATCTATATAAAAAAGACAACTAAGCGGATTGCCTAATTGTCTTTGCTGTTGGGTTGGTGTTTAATAGCGGATGTCTATTTATTAAGAAAATCAGCAAATGTATATTTGTGAATATTCTCTAAAGCCCATTCGATATACCGTTTAATTACCCTCGATTTTTTTACACCTTCAATTTTCATCAGGCTTTCAATGCTCTCAAGCATATCCTGCGGTATGCGTGTATCAAGCCGTTGTGTAGATTGGGTTTCGGCATCAAAGCTACGCTCGTTTGTCATGCCTGTTAGTTCAATAGGAGAAGCAAAGCGAATACCAAACCATATAAGCAAACGTACCATTGTAGCCTTTTCAATTTTCATGGCTTCGGATATTTCAATTATGTTTTCGTCCATCTGGCGCGGCACTAACAAATCTATCCGTATAGTGGCAGGTTTTGTAGTTTTTCCTTTTTTGCTTACTATATCTGTGTTCTCATTTTCACGGCTCATATATCGCTACCTCGCAAGTTATAATTGATTTTTATTATACACCATTCACATACATTTGTCATGCAATTTTGCTTAGTGTGCCGAGTAATCTTAGAAAATCCTTAAATTATCGGCTTCATGCAAATGATTGTACTCCAAAAGGTCAAGGCGAATTTCATTATCAATCTGCTTGCTTTCCATTCGCATAAACCATTTACGCATATTTGGCACGGCAATCCGCTTTACCAATACTGCGCCTGTTGCAATGCCGCTGGCTATACCAAAGGCTAATGCTACTCCAAAAATCGTATGTTTCAAATATTCTGCTCCTTTCTTGGGGATTTTGACTGATAAAATAAAGGTAGTGCCAACAGACGGTTCCGCTGGCACTACCGATTATGTATCTCTCGTGCAAATTTCCACAGTTACAGTATAGCACATCTAAACGGAAAATAAGTTGACATTTTCGCCTTAAAAGTTGACATTTCAGGGTAAAAAGTAGCCACATTTGAATTTTCGCCTTAATTTCCTATAGTTGTAGGCGGTAAGAAACCACCGCCACCGCCTTGGCTTGCTCCGTTTGTCTGCACGTTAGTCTGTATGCCCATTGGATTCCCTTGTGGGCTTGCATTTATGCCCTGTTGCTGTAAATCAAAGCGTGGCATTGCGTTTGTATTTTGATGCTCCACAGGATTCCAAAAACCGTTTTGGTGCAGTTGGTTTTGCTGCCTTGTAAACGCCCAATTACTGGGGTCGGTCGGGGTAATTGTGTTCCCTGTGCGTGGCCCCGGCGGTCTTAGGGAAGTGTTGGCATCACGCCTTACGTTAGCAGTCATTACATCTTGCGGTACTACGCCGTTCCATGTTGTGGGTCTGCCCAAGTCAAAACGGTAATCCATACCACTTTCAAACTCATAATACCAGTTAAAGCGCTGTTGCTCCGGGGCTGGTTGGCTTCTTGGAATCGGTGGATTAAAAGACTGGTTAGCGTACACAGTTAAAGGGCTTATCAGCATAAGTCCTGCGGCCAATAGGCCGAATCCAAACATGATTAACTTGCTCATTTTTCTTTTTGTCGCTGTCATTTAGCAACTCCTTTTCTAATTTTTTATAGTAACCACTTAAACCCCGGTGGGGAACAAGTGGGGAAACTATCTGGCATCACGATTAGGCTTTTTGGGCTTTATCGGTTTTTCGGGTTTTTCTTGGACTTGGGGCTTATCGTTTACCGCTTCCGCTTGCTTTTCAGCAGTTTTTTGTGGAGAGGGAATCCCAAGAATTTTATTAGCCACCATTTCCTTATACGCATTTGAGCGTTCCCAATCGTCAGTATCTATACCAAAAATGCCGCCATGATTCATAATTTCAGAAGAATCACTAACCATAGATTCTGTATCATCATCCCAAAGCAGATAAATAGTACAGTCTTGCGTGAATAATTCCATAGCACGGTCTTTGTTTAGTGGGTGCATACCGTCATAAGAATAGCCGTACTCGTCACGCTCGGCTTCGGATATGGACGGGTCTGGTTCTAGCATTTCACTTCCAGGCGGCGATGAGTACACTTCACGCATATTACCGTCTTTGTCTGCTTCGTTGAGTTCTAACACGATAACTCCTTTGCCCTCGGCACAAATATCATTTGCTTGCTTCCATGCATCGGCATCATCTTTCGCTGCTATAATTTCCATGCGTTCGGGTATATCTGGGTCGTTAAGGTCAGCATGGTAAATCCGCAGTTCTTCGCTCTTTGTTGGTTCCGGCAGCCCTCGAAGTTCCGCAAGTTTCTTTTCTAGTTTTTCTAAATGCTCCTGTGTATCTCCAATAGGCATAGCCATATGCTTAATTTTTTCAGCTTGTAAAATATCTGCCATTTTTTTAACGGATTCCGCAGGATTGTATTTGATTTTTACAACATCTCCGCTTTCGCTCATAAGTCTATGGCGGTCTTTATCGTATTCATATCTTGGCACAGTCACGGTTTTACCTGCGTTTATACCCCAGTCAGGGGAATAGGTCAGCGATATAGTATCAATTATTGTAGATTCTTCACGTACATATTGGGAATGGCTGTAGTAATCGCCTATATCGTAAACATTACCGATAATAGAATCGCTTTTGTAGCCAGTTATCTCAATAACATAGCCGTGCATATCTTCGTCTTTTGGCCTATAATCTACCCAAGTGGAGTAAGCGCCTGTTCCTTTAATAAAAACCTCATCCTCATCTACAAGATGGGTTCCATATGAACAGCAATGCCACATAAGCCGCCCTTTATCCGGGTTATCGGAAAGGGCTTCTTTCCATAATGAGTTCACATCAATGTCAAAATCTTTCGGATAATGAATGATGGTTTTATCCGCTATCTGCCTTAAAAATTCAAGAATATCAATACCCATAAACCGCTGTGCTTCGGGGTCGTGATAACGCAGGTTAATTTCTCTGTTATTACCACCGTTTTCGTCCAATTCGTGAATTTCAAGCAACATCACGCCCAGTTCATCACATAACTCATAAGCCCGCTTGACCGCTGCAACATCATCTGTAGCAGTAAAATCTTCAATTTGCGGAAATTCAGGCTCCCCATAATCGCATACTTCCGCTCTGTATGTGCGTTCGCTACTATGCTGTGATTCCACAAGTGGCTGTTTTTCTTTTGCATTTTCCTGTACCGCATATTTATTAGCGCGTGAAACATAGTCAACAAGAGCATCTTCCTCATCGCTAAAATAATTGCCCCATTCATATTCCGGCTTGCTGTTCTCGCTTTCAAAGGTTCGCCATGTAACATAAGGCGAAGCAGCTTGTGGGTTATGTGCAAAGGAGAAGCCTACGCCATTTTCAAAAGTTATTGCTTGCTTCACGTTATAGTTTGCATTTACAACTCCATCTACTGCATTGCCCGGTAAATCCATGCGCCCAAGCATACCTTTAACCGAATTTCTAAACTGCCTATCGGTATCGCTGGCATAAGTCATTTCCTGCGTAATGCCGAAGTGATAGGCTATCTCGTTCATCAAGCCGCCAACAAGGAGTGCCTGTTTCATAGCGTAAGCATCGTTTTCGTGATTATTTATTAAATCCATGCCATGAACGGCCAACCCTGTAAGTGAATCAGCGCAAGCGGAGTAAATGTCAACATCAGCACCAATTAAGTTGCCACGTTTAGATTCTTCCACTTCATAATCAAAATTATCTAAATAATCCTTTACGGTTGATTCACCGCCAAGCCCCCAATAAAGCGTAACATTTTCAATCAAATCTCGAACCTTTTCAGTAGCTGCTGTTGATGCACTTTTATCATCAAAAACTACTGAAACCGCATAATACGTTAGTGCCGAACAGCACTCACGCATAATAGCCTTATCTTTTCGGTTGTTTGTACTTTCAACCAAGTTTGCACCTCCCTAAATTTCCCTTGCAACCACTACGCGCCTTTGATTCCTCACGTATTCAACACAAGTCACAAGGCTTAAACGGTTGCATCCGAATTGCTGTAATGGTGAAAAGTCAGTTTCACAAACTATACTTTTCATAAAAACTTCATAAGTACGGACAATACCGCCCATTTCAAGGGTAATAATATCGCCGTATTGAAGCTGCCGCACGAAGCTGAAAAAACCGTTTCTAGCCCCCCGGTTATGCCCAATCAAGCCGACATTGCCGTAATTCAAGCCTGTAAACGAAAAATGCCCTGCACCTTTTTCCATAGCTTCCATAGTTGCACCGCCGTAAACATTTACAGTACGCCCAAGCCGTTCTACTCTAAGAACGCCAAGAAATGCACCATAATCATAACTTTGCGAAGCCATGTAGATATGTACCGGCCTTTCGCTTGATGCTGTTACATTATCATTTGTGTGTATCTCTCGCTCACCGCCGCCAAAGGCATATCGGGGAGGGTCAAAACCAAAAACGGTCATAGGCATGGCTAGTGCAAAAACTGCACTAGCCACTAAGCCCATTACTATAATCTTTCTAAACACTAATCATCACCGTCCTCATCAGAATTGTCATAGCCTGTTACAAAGTCCTCAAAATCTTCACCCTCGCTAAAATCGTCCGGCTCATCGTCCTCATAGTCAGCGTGTTTGGCAAGTTCTTTTCGGTCACGGTTGACTATACGTGTCATGCGGGAACGGAGAACATGGGCAGAATCTTCATGGGCAAAGTTTTCTAGGGTATCGGCTTTCTTCTTGAATCTTAGCATCAGCAAAACCAATGCGAGGATAATTAACGCTACAGGGATTGCTAATATCATAAGCAGGGGGAGAATACCGCTACTTTCGCTATTTTCGTCCGGCTCTTGAATAACTTCTTGCACCGTTTCAGCTTCGGGAATGGTCGGCACGATATAATTATCGTAGCTGCCGTTTTCATTACCGCCATTACCCACAGGGTAAACTGTCGGTGTTTCAATTTCCGTTTCAGCCTGCTTTTCGTCAATAAACTCATAAGGCTCTGTTTCCTGTTCATAGGTAGGCAGTTCATTACTCGGTGCAGGCCGATTAACCATAGGGCTAACAATAGGCGTACCGATAAATGTTGCAACAAAACGTACATCCCCAGTAGAAACACGAGTAAGCAATCCGCTGTAGGCGGCCACCGTTGTATATCCTGTTGAAACCGTGCTTGTAGCGGTTCTTGTGTAGGTTGCAACTGCTGTGAATGTTTGGGGTACGCTGTTAAAATCAATAGGAGCAGATGTATTTGTTCGCCAATCCACATTTCCCAAGGTGTATGTACGCCCATTTGCCGTTATGGTTTGCGGAATTAGTGCCAAATCGGGGTTTGATAAATGTGGGTACTCCCTTGTTTGGCTTACGGTTCGGCTTGTGGAGCGTGTACCGTCTTGGGTCATTTCTATGGAGCGTATATCAAGATGGAGCAATCCGGCATAACCGTCCTCGTCTGCAAAATCCATAGTGGGGTTAAGTTCTGCTATAACCGCCGCAAGGTTATTTGTAGATGAAGGAATCTCCACAATTTCCGTATGTTCACGGACGGTATGTGCCACATTAACCTGCCTTGTAATTTCCGCAAGCTGATAATAATAGCCGTTTCTTGTGAAACTATCGGTATTTATCCATTCGGGGCTTTCGTTTGCCATAAGTTCATAAATGCGCCTAAGTTCCCGAACACCCTCATAGTTGTAACCTTCCGCTACATTTACAGGGAATAACCGCCGTGCCGTAGCTGGGGGAGTTGGCCTTTCATTTACAGGGGGAATAATAACGGTAATCGCAATGGCATCAATGCCATCATCACCGCTTTCTGCAAGTACAGGCGAAACGCTGATAATAAGCATGGTAAGGGATAATAAGAAAATCGCAAGAAATTTTGGAATACACTTTTTATTCCTCGTCATCCGCATCACCTCGATTATCTTCAAAATCGGGGGCATTGCCCTCGTCATAACCGTCCTTGTGGTTAAAATCCTCGCCCTCACTTTCGTCAACTTCTACATTTTCATAGTCAGCAGAAAAATCATCATCGCCGTATTCGTGTTCATCTTCGTAAATACCCTCATCGTCCTCTATATCTTCTTGGCTGCCCTCTCCGATATTGCGTATTTTCGGCAACAGTACCTTCCAAAACAATAAAGCACCGCCGCCAAGGAAAAGAACAATTGCAATCAAAAAGATAATACCGCTGCTGTTGCCTTGCGGTTGTGGCGTAGGGTCTTGTTGGTTTTGTTCCGCAGATTCCTGTATAGCCTGTAAAATTTCTTCCATTGTCGGTGCGTTCGGCTGTTCAGGCACTTGTGCCGCTGATGCAGGGGGAGAGCCAGTAAGCAGATTTTCGCCCCTAGCTTCCGCAAGTGCCATTAAATCAGCTTCCGTAACCGTATTTAGCAGATAAACATTGTCGGATTGCCTTTGCCTGTCTACGACAAGAAAAAAATCACTTCCGTTGTCGGTAGTGATTGTGAAAAACTCAATATCGTTTACAGTCATAATATTATCAACAACGGTGCCTGTGCCGTCCGGCGTTAAGGTTGGAGGGTCTTTCGGTTCGTTGGCTTCTGCAATAATTTCTTGCAGATTATCGGGCAAATCCTCTACAGACACGGATGAGCCGGAATCCCCAACAGTTGCACCAGCCTGTACCACATTTGGGTCAAAGAGCGGATTTTCAATTTGAATAACTCCGCTCTGCCGTTCGCCAAGTAAATCCATAGCCTGTAGCAAAATATAAGGCACGTTTTCGCCCTCGCTTATAAAATCACTTAGGCGTATGGCTACTTGCTGCCGTTCCCCTGTGTCAAGGTCGGTAATATCCAAGTTAAGAATATCACCGCCGCCCCATGATGCGTTTATCTGCAAGTTTATATTTATCTCCGGCATTGATGGAGTAGATGCCTGCACTAATACAGGGGCAGTAAGCAAGGCTAAAATCAAAAGTGCCACAGCAAAAGCCATGACACCCTTTATAAACTGCTTGCCGCATAAAATGGTTTTGTTTAGAACATTCAGAGTAAACACTCCCTTCATAAATTTAATGATTTTGGTTGGATTCTTGAAGAAACCTAGCAAGCAGCTTGGCTTTTTCGGGGTCAGCCATAATTTCCATAAGCCCCAAGCCCGCTGATTCGCTTATGTACAACTCGTTACGCTGTACGGTCAAGCCTTCAATTTCAGCCTGTATAGATTCTATTTCAAGATGCTTCGCTTCAATTTGCTCCGTTATAGAAGCAATAGTAGGTACTTTCTTTTCCCTTTTGGTATAAGAGCGTTTTGGTGCGGGGCTTGGTACTGGTGCAGTTGTTGGTTCAGCAATGCTTTTTTCGGCAATGCTGTTACTATCAGGATTCATTATTCACCTTCCTTCAAAGATTTTTCTTGTACCCCAATGGGGCATAAGTCTATGGGCGAGCAAAAGCGTGAAAATGCCTTTGCCAAAACGGATTATTAAGGCTTACAAACTCAACACCTGCGGGGTTTCCTCCAATGTGCAACATATTATTATTCCCGACATAGATACCTACGTGGGTTATGAAAGCACCGCTATGGGTTCCTGTGAAAAACACCAAATCACCCGGTTGTGCGTTCGCCGCTGTAACAGGGGTAGACATATTAAAATAACCTTGGGCAGTAGTACGCCCATGTGTCCAGCCGATGTTCGCATTTGTAAAAATGTAGTGGATTAACCCCGAACAATCAAAAGAATTGGGTCCGGCTGCTCCCCATACATAAGGCAATGTCAATAATCTGCTTCCTACAGCTAAAATAGCTGCAAACCGCTCATCACTCATTGCTTCCGGCGGTATTTCGGGAATAAAAGGCGGTCTGGCTTGGCTTGTTCCACCTTCACCCGGCACAGGCCGGAACGCTTCGTTGCTTTCCTCGTCCGTCCATGTAATTACCGCAAACAAGGGGTTTAGGTGCATAGCCGAGAGGGTAATGCTTGCACCGTTTACGGTTACTTGCTGTTGCGGCCGTATAACTTCGAGATGCAAATGCGGCCCGGTTGAAGCCCCTGTGTTGCCTACGGTTGCAATTAAATCTCCCTGTTCAATCTCTTGCCCATTGGTTACTAATATTTCATCCAAGTGTGCAAACAAGGTGTAGTAAATAACCTCGTCAGAACCTTCACCACGCAAGCGGAGCATATTTCCATAGCCGGTATCGGAAAACTGCACTTGGGTTATCACGCCTGTATGTGTTGCAAATATCGGTGTGCCTGTAGGTCTGCCTATGTCAATTCCCCAATGAAATTCTTTGCCGCCTGTGATGGGATGTATACGATAACCATAGTGGCTTGTTATAAACGGAAGCCAGTTAAAATCAAAGGGATTGCCCAATACTTGCCGTCCGTTGCCTGTAATATTAAGCACATCAAAGTGCATTTGCTCATAAACGGTCATACGGCTACGCAAAACATCTGAAAGGCTTCTTGGCTCTAATCTAACGGTCAGAATCCAAAATTGGTAGTAAATATCTGCATAAACGATTTCCTCATGCACATATGGAAAACCATAATCATCTATGCGGTTTTCGGTAATGGTCTGCCTTTCCCTGCGGAATCGTGTTTCGGTTTCTTCGTGGATAAGGTTATCAAACTCACCCGGCACTACACCGTACTGCGCTTCAAATACCTCTCGCAAAATGGCTTCAAGGTCGCTGCGTGTCATGGGATTTTCTGAATCCTCGTCAAAGCGTTCCCCATGCACAGCGGTCAAGTAGCTTATCAATTCCATAGGGTCATGGCGTATCATGCCGACTTCAAAGCGGTATTCATAGAACGGCGGCGGGGGAGTATACGGATATAACGGATAAACCACTACACCATTTACTGTAGGTTGGCTTGTAATATGTTCAGGCGGGGGAAATTCGTCTGTTATATTGGAATCACGGACGAATATAGCCAAGTCAGTTTCCCATTCGCTGTAAATCCTTGTAGAAAACTCAATATCTTCATCACTTACAAAACCAACACCCGCCAAGGCAGGGCTAAAGATTGCAACACAGGCTTGAACAGAGCCGAGTATTATCAAAAACATTAGGACAAGTGCCATCAGCTTCCAAAACAGCGGATTAAGCACGGTCACTTTCGCAACAAATTTCGCTGCCACAAACGCTATTTTTTTTCCAAGCATTATAGGAATAGCCTTGGGATTACCTCGTGCCAACTCCCTTGCCATAGCGGATAAAGTACCGCCGCTCTTGCCTTTGGCTGCCAACATGGCTTTTTGATAGTTTTTCTTTATCTGCCGTTTTTGCCATGCACGAGATATGACATTACTTTTTTTGCCTGTCATATGGTTTACGCCTGTTGCCTTATC
>Ga0209755_10001196_pt1 | contig 42172 bp, 42 predicted proteins | sample TergutCo191P1_FD_187301 | JGI IMG/M metagenome (GOLD analysis project Ga0209755, IMG submission 187301) | Cornitermes sp. P1 segment gut microbial communities from Petit-Saut dam, French Guiana - Co191P1 (SPAdes) (version 2) | ecosystem: Host-associated > Arthropoda: Insects > Digestive system... | reverse complement strand
TAGCCAAAAACACGCAGGCAGTTGCGCAAACCCCACCACAGCCACCACCACCTCCTCCTCAACTGCAAGTCCAAGACACGGCAAAAGCAATCGTGCCTCAGCCTATCCCTACGAATATAGAGCCCAAGCGCAATCTTCCAATCTGGATAGCCATTGGGCTGGATGTTCTTGGCGTGGCCGCTTTGGGCATGGGCTATTATTTTGACATGAAGGCAAGCGACTACCACAAAGATTACGAAAATATGGCCCCGAATCAGAGGCCGGAAACTTATGCTATCGCATACAAAGATGTAGATGATGCGAAAAAGATGCGGAACATATCTTACGCTACCGGAGGTGTGCTCCTGCTCAGCGGGGTAGCATTGCATATTTGGTTTTAGACATTTTGGCACGATTTTTGCAAGTATCCTGTTGATATGTCTATTTCGGGAACAAATGGCCTTGGAATGCGTGCGCAGCACGCTACTCCTGTTGATGCGCAAAAATGGAAAGTCGCTCAGGATTTTGAAGCTATATTTATACATCAAATGCTCAAATCCATGCGAAATACCGTTCCAAAAGACGAAGACATGAGCACTGGAAGGCGAATTTTCAGCGAAATGCTAGATGAGCAGATTGCAAATACCGCAAGCCGTACCGGTAGCTTTGGCCTTGCGCAGATAATTTACAAGGAACTTGCCCCCCCACAGCGAGAGCAAGCTTCTAAAAAACAAATTGAAACATGGGTAAACGAAGCCTCGGCTGCGCTTGACGTGGACAAAAATTTAATCAGAGCCGTAATCCGGCAGGAAAGCGGCGGAAACTCGCTCGCTGAATCTGAGAAAGGCGCAAAAGGGCTTATGCAGCTTATGGACCCCACCGCTAAGGAAATGGGCGTTATAGACTCATACAACGGACGTGAAAATGTTATGGGCGGCACAAGATACCTAAAGCAAATGCTTGCGCGCTTCAATGGAGACGAAGCCAAGGCACTCGCAGCTTACAACGCCGGGCCCGGCGCAGTTGAGCAATATGGTGGAATTCCGCCATATAAGGAAACCGAAAATTATGTTAAAAATGTTCTGCAATACAGGGAACAGCTAAAGGAGAATGCTCTATGAACTTCGAAAAAGAATTTGAAACTCTGGCGTTAGTGCTCGGCAAAATGAGGGAGCAGTACGCTAAATTCAAAGATATGCTCATAAAACAGCGCGCGGCCATAATAGCCAACAACATAACCGAGTTAGCAGAGATTCTAACTCAGATAGAGAGCGTAACGGAAAGCATAAACAGGCTTGACGACCGCCGTGCCTACAATTCAGACATACTGGTTGAAAATGCCGGTTTGGAATCAAAAACCATTCGCGACATAGTAAAGGCATATCCAGAATTTGACGGCGCAAAACTGGAAACTGTGGCATTGGAGTTGAAAAAAGAAGTCATGGAGGTGAAAAACATTTCAGCCTCCAACGCAGAGCTTTTGGAAATTTCACGCAGCATAATCAAAGAGACCATGAAAACCATAATGACCCAAAACACCGATCCCAGAGACAAGGCGTGGAGAACTTATGGCAACAGCGGCTCATATTCTCGCACCGTGCGCAGAGAACCGGTTCATTTGGTGAATAGACAGGGGTAAGTTTTCTATATTCCACACATGGATTTCAAAACGCAAAGAGAGAGGAAAGCATTCATTGCCCTTGAAAATGGTGACGTTTTTTACGGATATTCTGTTGGGGCTCCCGTTGATGGCTGCGGTGAGGTGGTTTTTAATACCGGTATGTGCGGTTATCAGGAGATTTTGAGCGACCCATCGTATGCGGGGCAGTTCATAGTAATGACTGCGCCGGAAATCGGAAATTACGGCACAAATCCAGATGACATGGAATCCCGAAAGTTTTTTGCGGCAGGATTTATAACCAGAGAAATGAATCCGCCGTCTAATTGGCAAAGCAAAGAATCTTTGCAAGACGCTCTGATTCGCCACAACATACCGGCAATAGCAGGCGTGGACACTCGCTCTCTTACCTTGCTTTTGCGTGAAAACGGCATTCAAAAAGCGTTCTTATGCACCAGCGGCAAAATAGGCGCGGATGATGCTGCGCAAAAGGCAAAAGAATGGCATGGACTGGATAATTTTGATTACGCAAGCATTGTTTCTTGCGAAAAACCCTACGAATTTGAATGCGAAGGGGCAGACCTTCATGTAGTAGCTTATGATTTCGGAATCAAGTCAAATATTCTTAGAGGGTTGCGCAGCGCAGGAATGCGAGTAACCGTTGTTCCGTCAAAAACGCCCGCAGAAGAAGTTCTGGCCATGAAACCAAATGGCGTGTTCCTTTCTAACGGTCCCGGAGATCCTTCTGCTGTTGGCTATGCTATTGAAAATACCAAAAAATTGATAGGCAAAGTTCCGATTATGGGAATATGCTTGGGGCATCAAATCATAGCGCTTGCAATAGGCGGGCAAACACAAAAACTGAAATTCGGGCATCATGGCTGCAACCAGCCTGTTATACACAATGCCACTCGAGCTGTTGGAATCACGTCTCAAAACCACAATTACACTATTATGCCGCAGGGAATAGAAGGCAAAGCCGAGATAACTTATCTGAATTTAAACGATGGCAGCGTTGAAGGCATGAAGCTGAAAAATGAGAAAGTATTTTCCGTTCAGTTTCACCCGGAAGCAGCACCCGGCCCACACGACGCAGCAAATATGTTCGGAGAATTCAGAGACTTGATTCTGGCGAAGTGATATGGTTTTTCGCTCACTGGCGCAGTTTTTAACTGAAGAATCTGTGGAGGGGTTTAAAGCACTGGATTTTCCCCGGAGTGGGGTTGTACATTGCGGCAGCTTGGGAATTTCTGTGCAGGCAGTGGGGATGGCGGCGCAGTTCTTAAAAAAATCCAAACCTATTTTAATAATAGCAAAAGACCAAAAATCCCTTGACTTATGGCTTGAAAATTTGTCTGAGCAGATTGAGGAATTTGATTTGCTCTCCCTGCCTATCGCAAAAGATGAAAGCAAGGCTAGGGTCTTTTACGGAATTCTGGAAGAAAAGCTAAAATTTATTCAGCATGCAAAATCTGCCAAGATTGCGGTTGTGAGCATAGATGCTTTGCAGACAAAATTGCCTTCTGCGGAAAAGTTAAAAGAAAAAACTTTGAGGCTTAAGCCGGGCGAACCTATAAATGAATATAATTTGAGGGAAATCTTTATATCAAGAGGGTTTAAGGAGCAGCAGGTTGTGGAAGGCGTTGGTGATTTTTCCATTAGGGGCTGCATTGTGGACGTGAATCCTCTTTTATGCGAGCGGCCTATTCGCCTTGAGTTTTGGGGAGACACTTTGGAATCCATAAGAACCTTTGACATATTTACGCAGAGATCTTTGGACAGCTTGGAAAGCATTGAAATTTTCCCGATGAACTTAAATGACGATTGCGATAGCACAGCGTTTGATTTTCTAAAAGATTATTCAATAGTGACAGATGATTATTATAATTTGCCGCAGGATATTTTTGAAGAAGTTCAGAAACATCCGGTAATAGACTTTTCTCATCTAGAAGAGGGGAATTTGGTTACTCAGCAGACTCGTTCTAATTCTGGGTTTTCAGGGATTGAGAAATCCATTGCTGATTATGGCGGTGATGTTTATCTTGTGGCTCCTACGCAGGGGCAGGCTCTAAGGCTTTACCATTTGTCGCAGGGGAGCAAAGTTAAGGAGATTTTGGTTGGGCATATTTCTGAGGGGTTTTGGTTTAAGGATAATTCCTTTGCCCTGCTCAGCGACCACCAGATTTTCAATCGTTTTGGGCATTTAATTAAAAAGAAGCAAAAGGCTTCTAGTTTGCATAATGCGGTTTTTGCGGATTCTTTGATTGGCGGGGATTATGTTGTTCACGTGGATTGCGGAATAGGGAAGTTTTTGGGGCTTTCCCGCATTGAGGTTTTCGGCGCTCTTGTCGATTGCGTTGTGGTTGAATACGCAGACAGAGCGAGGCTCACATTTCCGGTAAGCGATTTGCACAAGCTGGAAAAACTTGTTAGGGGTGAAGATGATGCGCAGCCCACGCTCAACAAGCTCGGCACAAAAAATTGGGAGCGAGCCAAGGAAAGGGCTAAGAAACGCATTGCGCAGGTAGCCAGGGCTCTTATCAATTTATATGCGCATAGAGAATTCATTCAAGGCTTTGCATTCCCTCAAGACTCTAATTTGCAGGATGAGTTTGAAAACGATTTTCCGTTCCCTCCCACTCCGGATCAGGTTCGCAGCGCAAAGGAAATAAAGGAAGATATGCAAAAGCAAAAGCCAATGGACAGGCTTTTATGCGGAGATGTTGGCTTTGGAAAAACCGAAGTTGCCATGCGCGCGATGTTCAAGTGCATAAATGCGAAAAAACAGGTTGCCGTTTTGGTTCCAACAACAGTGCTTGCTGCCCAGCATTTTCAGTCTTTTACGGAGAGGTTTGCCGCTTGGCCTGTGAATATAGCCCTTGTGAACCGCTATAAAACGAATTTTGAAAAAAAGGAAATTTACAAAGGGCTTGCTGAGGGCAAAATAGATTTGGTTGTTGGCACTCACGCTTTGCTTATGGATAGCATTAAGTTCAAGGATATTGGCTTGCTTATAATTGACGAAGAGCAGAAGTTTGGAGTTAAGCAAAAGGAGAGGCTACGTGAGATGCGGCTTTCTCTGGACACCCTTGCTATGAGCGCAACTCCCATTCCAAGGACTTTGCAACTTTCCATGACTGGAGTTAGGGATATATCTTTTTTGAACACTCCGCCTCTGAACAGATTGCCTGTTGAAACGAAGGTTATGGATAGAGATGATGCGATTTTAGCCGCAGCGGTAAAGGATGAGATAGATAGGGGAGGCCAGATTTTTGTTGTGAACGACCGTGTGCAGAGCATTGAGCAATTGGCTGCGGATGTTGAGGGCTGGGTTCCCAGCGCACGTGTTGCGGTTGCCCACGCCCAGTTACCGGATAGCGATTTGGAAAAGACTATGGCGGCTTTTATAAACAGGGAATTTGATGTTTTGGTTTGCACGGTTTTGATTGAATCCGGGCTTGATGTTCCCAATGCCAATACCATGATTATTATGAACGCCCAGATGTTTGGCGTGGGGCAGTTGTATCAGTTGCGAGGCAGGGTAGGGAGGTCTGCGGTGCAGGCTTTCGCTTATCTGGTGACTCCTGAGGGTGGGAATGGCGTGTCTAAGTCTGCGCAAAAGAGGCTTGCGGCTATGGAGCGTTTTACGGATTTGGGTAGTGGCTATCAGGTTGCGGTGCGAGATTTGGAGATTCGTGGCGCAGGTAATTTGTTGGGCATGGAGCAGCACGGGTTTATTGAGGAGATAGGTTTTGAGACTTATGTGAGAATGGTTAAGGAGGCTGTTGAGGAGTTGCGAGGAGTTAAGGACGATTCTCTGGTTAAGCCACGCCTTGAGCTTCGTGTTGATGCGTATTTGCCTGAGGTTTGGATTAAGGATGGTTTGGCGAGGATTTCCATTTATCAGCGCATTGCCCGTATTGAGACAGGCGAGGAAATAGCTTCGCTTTTGGACGAGTTGCGAGACAGGTTTGGCCCGGTTCCCAAGCCGGCTGAGATGTTGTTGGTGTGCGCAGAGATTGGGATTTTGGCGAGGAATCTTTCGGTAGTGGGCATAGCTCGCAAGCAAGGCGTTGTGGTTTTGACTTTTTCTGATAAAATAACTGCGAAATCACCGATTATCGCAGATTTATACGCAAATTGCGGTAAAATTCCGTTGCGTTTTTTAGCCACCCAGCCTTTGCAGGCGGTTATTGAGCTTGGTTTTTCCACAGCCGAGCTTGAGGTGGAGGGTCTATTGGGGATTTTCAGAGGGCAAAAGTAGAGATGTCATGCTTTTTTAACATTTTCTTCATCTTTCTATCTATTTTTTATCTATATTATGTGAAGTTTCTTTCACTAGGAGTGTTTTATGAAAAAAAGTATTCTCTCGCCAGGTTTGGTGCTGGCAGTCTTGGTTTCCTTTGCGCATGCAAACGTTACTATTTCCACAGGTTTGCCTACATCTCATGCAACCCTATGGGATTATTTTTATACCTATGGCGCTACAACAAGTAGTGGTACAGGTTTGGTTGATGCCGGTTCCATAAAAATAGCCGCAACTGGCGATGCTACTTTAGGAATGGATGTATCAAGCACAACGCAGCTTACATCTTGCACTGGATTCCAATACCAATATCAAGGGCTTGCTCACACATTCAAAGCCATATTACAAGAAGTTGAGGATGCTGGAGATTATAATTTTCATTCTAAAGCCTATGGCATAGCAGCTTCTTGGGCAACCGCAACCATAAACTTTCCTATGGAACAAGCTTGGAGTGGGTCTATTGCTTGGGATATAAGTGATCTTATAAAATTTAATTGGAGTGTTAATGGCACAGGTGATTTTGCCATAAAAGATTTTGTATGCCTTACTAGCGGAGGCGGAGGAGAGCCTACAGAGCCTATTGGCAATGGCTATTATATCTTTGAGCATAAGCCGGCTGCTACCGAAAATTATGCTACTGCTTACGACAAAGTTGATGCAGACAAATACGTGTTCGGCTATTCATTTGAGCCCGGCAGTAACTGGGAAAACCCCAGTTCCGGCGGTACAGCCGGAGTAACTTGGGTTGACCAAGGAGTAGGAAAATATAGAAAAGCAACATTTGGAGAGGCTCCGGGTTCTACCAATGGCTATAAAACCCAGGGAGCTGGGCTTGGCATAAAGAATAACCCTTCTGGGGAAAGCCCGAACATGAGCGATTGCGAACTTGGCTTCTCCTACTACTACAGAGGCGCAGCACACGAATTCTCATTGGAATTCCCGGGAACTATATGCGGAGGAGACGCCGATGGAGATGGTTCAAACAAATGGGGCGTTGGCACTGTACCGGCAGCAACAAACTGGACAAAGAAAGATGTGGCGTATGGCGATATAACTCTCTATAATACTTGGGATGCTTCGGAATGCAAAGCTGGTAATGCCGGTACTGTTGACCTGAGCAAAGTAAAGCAAATGGCTTGGGTTATGGGTAATAAACTTAGCCCAAATAGCACCCAAAGTCTTATGATAGCCAATGTTGTTTGCTTAACCGGACACAACGAAGAGATCAGCGCAATAGTTCCGGATGCAAGCATAACCATAGAAAGCGGCACAATGCCGATAATCGCTACACATTCCATGTCTGGCTTAACCATCGCTGTTCAGAGCCGTGCGTTGCACATTTCTTCAGACAGAGATGCTAAAGTGACCTTGTATGGCCTCAACGGGAAAAAGGCTCTCAGCGGAATGGTAAATGCAGGGAACAGCGTGTTCAGCCTAATGGGACAAAAACCGGGCGTTTACTACGCAGTTGTACAAACCAATTCCCATACGCAAACAATCAAAGTAATCTTGAAATAATCTAAATCGGATTTTTGCGAAAATGCAGAGGTTTTATATGCCTCTGCATTTTTTTTTTGCATTTTTTTGATTTTCTTTCCGCTGAACTCCGTCTAAGTATATGGAAGGAATTATGATAGGAGATTTCCATGCATTTAAACTTAGACGAAGCAAGAACAAGCGTTCCAAAAGGCTTGAGGGATAGGCTTGAGAAAATATGGGACAGAGCCATGGCGGTTACCGAAGAAACGCAATACTTGCCGGAAAATATTAAAAGCCATCGAATAGGGGAACCAACCAAAAGATTAAATGATGCGGTTAAAGAAGTTTTAAAGGATATTCCAAGATTTAACAACTTAACCCTCACAAAACAAAGTATAAATTTACGCCAAACATGGCATATATATGGCAGACATGGAGATGGAAATGAAAATTATGCAGACCAAAATCCAATAACAAAAGAAACATTTACGCTTATTCCCAATGTTCTCGAAGATTTTGATACAGTCAAAAAAGGCAAATGGACTAAAAATTCAAAAGGGCGAGATGTTCCAAGTATTGAAATTTACAAGGTTTATTCTAATGGAACTATTATTTTAGCAGATGCAATAATAGAAAATAACGAACTTGAAATAAAGACTATGGTTTTGAAAAAGCCGACCGAGGTAAAACTCTAGGAATGCTAATGCACCTTCGGATTCTCTCTTAAGCCCAGGGTCCTCTGTCTTACAGGGCTCAAACATACCAGGCTTGAGCGGAGCGTAGGGCAAAGCCAGCTATTTATAAATATACAAAAAAATCCGAGGAAAAGCAAGATTTAAACGAAAAAAATATGAAAAAAATTGAGTTTGTATATCTGGCACGATTTTTGCATGTAACATTTATGAGGTTACTATGCTCACAAAACTGGCAATTCTGGACAAAACGAGCATCCCTGTGGCGAGCAAGGGATTAGATGCCTATACCCATAGAGGCAGGGCAATAGCGAATAATATCGCTAATATAAGCACTCACGGCTACCGCCGCATAGAAGTTTCCTTTGAAGAACAACTGCGCAAAGCTCTGGACAAAGAACTCAACATGGCAGGCAACCGCACGAACGGCAACCACATGTTTTTAGGCAGGCCCGAACTGCAACACGTAAAAAGCGAAGGCTACAGGGTAAACGACCCAACGTTGCCCGGCGAAATAAATAACGTGGATATTGATATTGAAATGGCTAAACTTGCTGAAAACGAAATCGCGTTCAACTTTGCCACCGCATTCATAAGAGACCGCAGCGGAACAATAGGCGACGCAATCAAAGGCGACAAAGGAGGAACGTAATTTATGGCAATGGTAGAATTATTTTCCGGCTTGAACATAAGCGCAACAGGCTTAAGAGCGCAGCGCGTAAGGCAGAACGTTATTGCCTCAAACATAGCGAACGTAGAAACTACTCGCACCCCAGACGGCGGCCCCTACAAAAGGCAGCATGTTGTTCTGGAAGCAGACCCCTACGAATTTGACCAGTTCCTGGTAAAAGAGCAAAACAAAATTCGCGGCGCGAAAACCCAAGACGGGCACATACGCATACCGCAACCACAATGGCCCGTATCCAGAGAGCACATAGGCAGCGGCGTAAAAGTTTTGGAAATAAGCAAAGACGAAGGCCCGGACAAATTGGTATATAACCCAGGCCATCCGGACTCAGACGAAAATGGCTACGTGCACATGCCAAATGTAAACATTGTAGAAGAAATGGTGGATATGATAACGGCAACAAGAGCTTATGAGGCCAATACAACCGCATTCAACAGCACCAAAGCGATGTTGATGAAAGCATTAGATTTAGCAAATTAACCGTAGGGGCAACCCTATGTGGTTGCCCCCACGGTTAACAAATTGAGGAATAAAAGATGAAAATTGATGTTCAAAAGTTTATGGAAATACGCGAAAGCGCAAGAACCAGACAGGGTGCAGCGACCAAAGCCATCGCCGACAAAACCGACTGGCGCGCGTTACTGGAATCCAAAAGAAAGGAAATTGGGCTTGAGTCTGCAGCTCCAACTGCGGCTAAAGTTTCCCCTGCAAAAGCCGAAAACAAAAATAGGGCTGTTGCATTGGATTTTGAAGGTTCAATAGAGGAACGGGTAGGCGCTCTGCGTGAAAGGAGTGCGGAGGGCTTACCCGTTCGCGAACGTGGCAACTTCATAGATGTAAGGGCATGATTTTTCTAAATTAGAGGTGACTATGTATAGCGATATTAGCAGTCCTGTTTCAAATTCAAAGCCGTTGAGCGACACCGTTCAACCGCTTGCGCCCGGCTTGGATCCCAAGCGCATTGGGCCGCAAAAAGCAGATGCTCCCAGCTTTGGCGAAATGCTGACCGGGTTTTTAACCGATGTAAACCACATGCAAAACTACGCAGACCAGTCAATCCAAAAGATGGTCGCCGGCGAAATCAAGGATGTTCACCAAGTTATGCTCGCAGTTGGCGAAGCTAAGGTAGCATTCAACCTTATGCTTGAAATTCGCAACAAAACGATGGAAGCCTACAACGAAATCATCAGAATGAGAGGTTAAGGACAGGAATCAGAATAATATGGTACTGCCACAATAGAACCTGGCTCTGTTTACGCCGCCAAAGGAAAAATCCTTTGCGTTGTTAGACAGGGCATTCAGCCACACAGCATAAAGAGAGGCATTTAATTTGGGGATTTTCTGCTCTATTTGGGCATTCCAAAGCCACGTGCCCGGATGCTCACGATAAATCCATTCATGGACAAAAATTAAATTCTGCAAAAACCGGTATTTCAAAAACAGCCTAGCTGAGTTCTCATTGTAATCATCAAAATACTCCTTTGAATACGCAGCTCCGGTCTCTGCTATCCGAGACCTGTAAGCTATCTCGCTATCAATGCCTATGGACTGAAAACCAGAGGAGTAGTTTTTATAAGCTCTGGTTCTCATGGCGAATTGTTTAAAGTCGTAACTCGTTTCGCCATATACCTTTATGGCATTTGTCTTGAATAATGTTCCTATGATCAAATCGGTTGTATTGCTTATGTCTATTTTATATTCCAGGCTATCTGTGACCGCGAGGCTATCATAGAACTCTATGAATCCCTTGTTTGTAAAACGTTCAAAAAAGCTATGGCTAAAATCTGCCCATATAATTATGTTTTCCTTATCTTCCGTTTTGCTCACATATAAACCGCCGCCTGTATTTTCTCCTCTAAGCCTGAGCCCAAAATTGTTGCGCATTTCGGCTGCGCTGTCTTGTATTTGGAATTTTTCAGTAGCAGCGTGCAGTTCAACTTTGTTTTCCATAAAATGAAACTGAGTATTTCCTTCAACCCTCGGGCTTATGCGTATTGGAACCCAGACAGTATCCTTTTCATTCAATGCCCAAACATACTCGGAACCAACCAAAACACTTGAATTTTTATATCCAAAACCGCCAAATACCCCTGAATATGCTGGCAAATTTTCGCCGAACCATGAGAATTTTTGTGAATTATCAATGCGTTTTTTGCGAATTTCCATGCTGGATTCGCTAAAATGGTCTATTTGGTTGAACTGGGCCATTGCGTAAAAGCCTTCAATAGGTGGGGTAGTGAAACCACCGTAAAGCATGGGCGTTGAATTCGGCTGTTTGTTTTCGTTTGCCAGCTCCTGCCAAAGCTGGTCTCCAAATTCGTTTCCTGTGTAAAACCAGAGTTTGGGAGAGGGCACATTCCAATCCATTATTGGAACAAAGCGGCCAAATATCCGGCGGTTTTTCCATTTTTCAGGAGTCCATATGGCTTCTTCTGCTTCAAGGCCAAGTGCTCCGGGTGCTCTGGTGTAAGTGTATGTTGGCATTGCTACCAATTGATGCTGCGTTATTAAGGCCGGTGTTTCGCCCGGAATTTGGGCAAAGGCAATGGAAGAAAAAAGCATAAGAAGCAGGAGCAGCACAGATGGAATATAAAAATTTGTATATTGTGGTTATGCAAAAATTCCTTTTAGTTTGTGTTTTTTTCCTATTCTCCTGCGGCTTGCACGATATGCTCAATTTGGATGGGATTTTGGGAGAAGATAAAATTATAGAAGCTTTGCAGGAGGCTCTGGTTTTAGGCAGCAAAACGGCAGCTTCAAATTTGGGAGATTCATCTTGTAGTGTCACGGAATGCGTTACGGGATATTTGGGGAACAAGCTGGTGGAAATAGCTCTGCCGGATACAGTGGCCGCTGTTTTTAAAAAAATAGAGGAGTTCTCAGACAAACTTGATGCAATGGGTTTTACGGATAAGCTTGACTTGCTTAGCAAAACCGGATTTTTTAAGAGCGCAAATGGAGAAGCGGCGAGTTTGTCCAAACCAGCATCGGATTTGAATTCGCAATATTCTGTTTTCAATGGGCTAAAAGGATATGCAAATTCCATGAAAGTAGCATTGAACAGAGGCGCAGAGAAGGCGGCGCCTAACTCCATAGGAGTATTCAAAGACGCTATCTTTGGCATGTCTTTTAGCGATGCAAAGGGAGTTCTCATGGGGGATTCCATTGCTGCGACTTCTTATTTGAAAGATAAAACATATGCCGGGCTGACTAGCGCCTTTGCTCCGATAATAAAAGAACCGCTTGATGTGCTGAAGCCTAACCAATACTGGAAACCGCTGGCTTCCGGCTATAATTCCTTTGCCGCTTCTTATGGTTCTTTTCAAAACCAGCTCAAAGGTTATTCTTCCAATATTTTGGTTAGCAGCATTATAAAAGAAACTTTTGGTGCTGATGGCTCTTTATTACCGGCATTGCCTTATGACAACTTATCCGAAGATCTCTCCGGAACATTAGCAACCTGGGCAACCGGCAAAGCCTTAGACGGCTTATTTTTGATGGTAGGCAAGCAAGAGGCAAAGCTCAGGGCAGACCCTTGGGGTACGGTTAAGGATGTAGGCAATTTCATTACCGAAGCTATAGGCGATTTGCTAGGCGATGTTTTTAGCAAAGCGAAGTAAAGCGCTCTTCAAGTCTTTTGCCCCTACAATGCCTGAGCACACAGCGATTCCCTGAACGCCCAGCGCTAAAATTCTTTTCACGTCTTCTGCCGCAATTCCTCCGATTGCTATTACGGGGATTTTCAAATTTAGCTCTATAACCTTTTTTATGCCGGTTTCTCCCAGCACTGCGCTCAGATTTTCTTTGGTTTGCGTTATGCGCCAGGGGCCAAGTCCAATATAGTTGCAGCCTTCAAATTCCCGTTGTTTTGCCTGTTCCGGGGTATTTGCCGTGCCGCCTATTATGGCGTCTTTGCCTAGCAGTTTGCGAGCTTCAGGAGCAGGGTAGTCAGTGAGGCCCAAATGAACGCCAGATGCGCCGCTTTCCAGGCAGATTTGCGGAGAGTCGTTGATTATCAGCGTGGCTTTGTATTCTTGGCAAAGTCTGGCTGCGAGAGTGGCTGTTTGCAATTTTTCGGTTTCTCCGGCCTTTTTCTGGCGAAGCTGAATCCAGTTTGCGCCAGCGTCAAGGAGTTGCCGGACCTGTTCAATATGAGTGAGTTGAGATCCGTCCCATGTTAGGCATTGCAGCATTTAAAGGCACCATTCTTAAAAAAGATTTGAATAGATTTTTTTGAAACGCGAATAGCTTTCTCTAAGTTATTGTATTTAGCAAAGTTAGCGAGAACTAGCGCAGACAATGTACAGCCGCTTCCGTGCCTTTCTTTTTTTATGCGCTTGGCTGTGAATTTTATGGGTGTGGGGGAGCCAGGCAAAAACAGCAGATCTTCGCTTTTTTGAGAGTCAGTTGAATGGCCGCCCTTTAGCAGAACCGCCGCATTGCTTGAGCCTTTTAATATGCCAAAAAATTCAGCTTCCGGCAAATTTGGCGTCACTAGATTTGTATAAGTCAGTAATTTAAGCCAACTTGCAGCATTTTTCTTGTGAAATTCAAAACCAGCGCTAGCTTTTAAAATTGGGTCCCAGATTATAAATATGCCTGGATATTTTTTGCGCAACCATTTGAGGATATTTTCAAGAGTTTTGGGGTTTTCCACAAGCCCAATCTTTGCATAGCTAAAATCGCTGGTTTTAGAAAGTATTTGGAGCTGTTCTTTTATTTGTGTCCAGCGCAGCCAGTTAGGTTTTTCAAAAGACTTTTCATTTTGGATTGTAAGGGCAGTGCAAACCGCCTGCCCATAAAAGCCGCAATGCTCAAAAGCTTTTATGTCAGCAATCAAGCCCGCACCCGCACTAGGATCAAATCCCGCTATGGTTAAAAGTCTAGTTAACATAATAGATATTATCGGCAAAATTACCCATGTAAATAAAATACAAAATTGTGCTTTAATTTGGCACATTTTTTGCATTATAACCTATATGATCTACCGTAATAGTGATATTCCAGTTCGTGTTAGCGATGTTGCCAAAATGCTGCAGGTGGCGGCTCATACGCTGCGCTTTTGGGAAAAAGAGTTTGACTTTTATCTGAAACCGAGCCGCACCACGGGGCTCCAGAGACGTTACAACTCCGATTCCATAGACAAACTCAAGAAAATTCAATTTTACCTTAAAGAGGAAGGGTACTCCATTGCTGGAGCTAAGAGAATTTTACTAGATTCAACCCTATGAAAAAAAGCACCGATGTGCAGAAAACTCTTGTAATTGCAGAAAAACCAAGCGTGGCTAATGATTTGGCCAAAGCTCTTAGTGGTAAATTTCGCAAAGAAAAAGCTTATCTGGAAAGCGATGATACTATTATATCTTGGGCTCTTGGACACCTGGTAGGCATAGCTGACCCCAAAGATATGAGCGAACAGTATAAAACCTGGAATATGGCTACCCTGCCCATAATTCCCAAAAGCTTTAAACTGACTGCCCTGCCTGATACCAAAGCTCACCTGACTGCCCTAGGCAAGCTCATCCGCCGCAAAGATATAGGCACAATAATAAACGCATGCGACGCAGGACGTGAAGGAGAACTCATATTTCACTATATCCTAGAGCACGAACAGGGGAAAGCCGGCATTGCAGGCAAAACAATAAAAAGACTCTGGATGCAAAGCATGACCCAGACCGCAATAAAAGAAGCCTTTGACTCCTTGCGCTCAAATGAGGAAATGAAGAACCTTCAAGCGGCGGCTATCTCTCGCTCAGAAGCAGACTGGCTGGTTGGCATAAATGGCTCGCGCGGGCTAACCGCATACAACAGCAGATTCGGAGGCTTTCAGCTTACCCCTTGCGGCAGAGTGCAAACTCCAACGCTTGCGCTGATTGTAAAAAGAGAAGAAAGCAGAATGGCCTTTGTGCCCCAAGCTTTTTGGACATTGACGGCAAACTTCTTGGATAATAATGAGCTCTACCCGGGAAAATGGACCGACAAAAAAGAGAACTCCTCAAAAATATGGAAAAAAGAAGATGCAGAAGCCATCTTAAAGAAATGCGAAGGAAAACCGGGGAGCGTTGAAGAAGAATCCAAACAGGTTTCCCAAAAGTGCCCTCCCCTTTACGACTTAACCTTTTTGCAAAGAGATGCTAACAGCCGCTTTGGATTTTCTGCCAAAACAACGCTGCAAATAGCCCAAGCCCTCTACGAACGCCACAAACTCACCACCTACCCCAGAACAGACAGCAAATTCTTGCCGGACGACTACGTTGCAACAGTAAAAAGAACTATGGGATCCTTAACCGGAGGCGTGGCAAAACATGCGGAATTTGCCCTCAAAAACAACTATGTGCACAAGGATCCGAGAATATTCAACACCGCCAAAGTCAGCGATCACCATGCCATAATTCCCACAGGCAACACACCGAGCTCTCTGAGCGAAGCGGAACGCAAAATTTTCGACCTTATATGCCAAAGATTCGTAGCTGTTTTTTACCCATCCGCAGAGTATTTGCACACAACCCGCACAACAATTGTTGAAAACGAAACCTTTGTTTCAGAAGGCAAAATCCTGAAAAATCCCGGGTGGAAAGCGGTTTATGGCAAAAGCGAAGAAGATGAAGACATAATGCCAAAGCTCTCTGCGCCGGATGCAAAACCGGTTGCAAAAACAATAGAGATGGCAGAAGATGCCACAAAGCCTCCTGCACGCTACACTGAAAGCACGCTGCTCTCCGCAATGGAAGGCGCCGGAAAACTGGTAGAAGATGAAGAACTGCGTGATGCAATGAAAGAACGTGGCTTGGGAACCCCGGCAACAAGAGCTGCTACAATAGAAAAGCTGATCTCCGATAAATACTTGACCAGAGACGGCAAAGAGCTTTTGCCTACAGGAAAGGCTTTTGACCTTATAAACATGGCTATTTCCATGCAAATAGAAAACCTTACCAGCCCGGAACTCACCGGAGAATGGGAATACAAGCTGGGTTTAATGGAAAAAGGCCAGGTTTCCAGAAGCGATTTTATGCGTGATATTGAAGGCCTCACCTCTGTCATGGTCGGCAAAATAAAGAACTTCAAAGAGAGCGATACCAAAAAAGAAGGAGTTGCGGAGGCCGCAGGGCAACAAATACATGAAACAGTTTCCAATTACGAAACCGATAGCGGCATAAGAATAAGGAAAATCTTAGGCGGCAGGCATATATCCCTTGCAGAAGTGGCAGAGCTTTTGGAAAAGAAAAAACTCGGGCCTCTTGACGGATTCCGTTCCAAAAAAGGCAAGGAATTCAGCGCAGCTTTAATCTTGAACGAAAAGAACAAGGTGGAATTCGTTTTTGAAGATCTATCCGCAAATGAGAATTTGGACTTCAGCACCATGACTCCAATAGGAACTTCGCCGGTGGACGGTTCGCCGGTTTATGAAACATTGACTGCTTTTGTATCCAGCACCGGGCTTCGCATAACAAAGAGCATTTTGGGTAAAACCTTGACCATTGAACATGTGAAAGCCATGCTTGCCGGTGAAAAAACTGCGCTCATAAAGGGATTTCGCTCTGCAAAAACGCGCCGCCTTTTTGATGCTTTCCTGAAAATGGATAAAAAAGGAAAAATAGGCTTTGAATTTCCGCCGTCTCAGGGAAGAAAAACGAAGTTCAAACGTCAGGCGCAATAAAGGTTAAGATTCCTATAGAATTTTAGTCATTATAAATACAGCGTATCGGTTATACCTTTCCGCATCCCAGGTTAAGATTCCTATGGCAACTTCACCTGTTAAGCTGATTCCTTCAAAAATGCCAACTTCTACTTTTGGCAAAATATCAAGCATCAAATCATTTGCGCTATTTTCAAAACTAAATGAAGCTATTGTGCCTATAGAAACCCTAAAGCTCTGCCCTATTTGAAAATTCGGAACAAATGCGGCAGCAGGTTTTACATAACTGTCTTCACCGGCTGCGCCGCCAAAACCAAGCCTGAACTCAGACAGAAATGATAAATTCCTTGCATATCCATTAAACTTGGTAATCGAAAGCACTCCACCCCAATCCCAATCTCTGTTGAGAGCAATAGGAATGTCTGCCTGCAATGTTAAATGTTGGTTAAGAGCGAATTTAACTCCAAAATTAATCATGTGCCAACTAAGTTTTTGATCGTGGACATATTGTTTAAGAACCCAATCGTCCTTTGTTCCCCCCAAATATTTAAAGCCAAATTCCAATTGGTCTATCAATTGAATTTGAGAATTGACAATGAATCTTATGTCTGCATTGCGGCGAGTATAAAAACCGGTTCCAACATGAAAAGCATCCGGCACCAGAATTTCCGGCCCAAGAGTATAACGATATTCATACATTGGGTCAAGAGCATAAGTTGTCTGAGCCAGGATTTGCAGAATTATCAGAAATTTCAAAATGGTGTATGATTTTTGCATTACAGGAATACCCTCACTCTTTCTTTGAATTCTTCAGGAATCACTTTATTTACAACGCTTAATACATGTTTTTTTGAGTATTTCATGGAAAAATGGGTTAAAATTATGTTTTGGCATGCCATGCTGCTACCTACTCTGCTGAGAGTTTGCGCAATTTGCTCTATATGCGTGTGGCCTTTTTTGCGTGCCATGCTCATTTCATCTTCATCCAAAAATGTGCATTCGCAAACTACCGTTGGGCTATTCCAAATATGGCGCTCTTCCCATAAAGACTCGCCAAGGCAATCTCCCATAAAAGACACAATAGGCTCTCTAACCTCACATTCAATTTCAACACCGGATTTTTTCATGGATATAATTTCATCTCTGGAGCACTGAGTATACTCCTTTTTCAATTTTTTCTTTTTGCAAAGCACAGTGTATCCGAATGCGGCAATAGAATGTTTTACATTGAACGGCAATACCTCCAAATCCTTGCGATAAGCCAGAGCAAAACTAACGCCGGCCTTAACGCATTCAAGGCGAGGCAAATAAAAACGCTCTTCCGAGACTCCCTCAAACAGGGTTTCCGCTTTTATCAAATCCACAGCTAAATCATAAACCGGCGCAGGAATATAATACACCGCCTGAGTTGGGTTCTGCATCATGTGGCGCAGAGAATTGTGGCGCATAAGGCAGCGGCTGTGATCACCGTGCGAATGAGTTAAAAGAACATGGTTCAAGCTGAGTGCGCTCATGGGGCATTCACCCATATCAACGCATAAATCCAGTTCGGACATTTGAAAGTAAGTGGAGAGACCGGAGATGGAGAAGCCCTGCAATGTCCATCTTTTTTGCTCAATTGTTATTTGCCTGAGAGCATTGTGGGTGCTGTGTTGTTTATCTGGCTCGGTAACTTCTTTCATAGCTCTCGCGGAAACTGTTTACGGTTGAGGGAATTTCGTCTCTATTTTTGGAAAATACATCAAAAGGAATTGGATTTGAAACCTCCCAAGCCCCATTTAAAATTTCATCTTCAAGCTGCCCTACCGTCCATCCGCTATACCCAAAGAACATACGAGCTGTTTTGTTTTGCGGCGCAATCAACGCAGACACCGGAAGTTCCATATCCAATGGTATGCGTGAGAGGAAAACCCCTTTTGAGATTTCGTAAGCTCCGGTAAAAACAGAAACTCCTACCTCTACAATTGAAACCGAAAGCTTTTGAAACGGGTCCGTATTTTGAACAGGCCCGCCAAAGAAAAATGTGTGCAATTGCCGGGAATTCCCATCAATATCCCAAGGAATAGACCGGTTGGTAGCTTTGACAGTTCTTTTAAAAACTTCGTCCAACGGCATGTGCACCTTACGATTAATCACCAAGCCCCAGGATCCGGCTCTAGGAGAACATTCCGCAATGAAAATTATGCAATCTTGAAAATAGCTACCCTTGAGAGCCGGTGTTGCCAGCAAAAAATCTCCGGATTTAACTATTTCATTTAACATAAAAACACCCTTACTGAATTATTGAAATCTCAATGCGACGGTTCTGAGCCTTGCCGCTTTCAGTTTTGTTGTCTGCCCTTGGGCGCGAATAGCCATAACCCACGGCTGTAATTCTGCTTTCTGCAATGCCTTTTTTTACAAGGTAACTGCGAACCGCATCTGCCCTTGCCTGCGAAAGCTTATCATTGTATTCCAAGCCGCCTACATTGTCTGTATGCCCGGAAATCTCAACTTTAACAGTATCATATTTTTGCAAACCCTTTACGGTAGCTTCTAAAATCTTGAACGAAACCGGCAAAAGCTCGGCTTTTCCGGTCGCAAAGTTTACGCCTTTCAGATCAAAACGGTCATCATCATAGTGTATTAGCCATTCGCCGGAACCTGCTCCGTTAGGAACAGAGAGAGTATTGCCAAAGCCACAGTCAAACTCACCAGTTATGCCATCGCACCAAAATGAATATGTATCGCCTTCTGAAATATGAATTCGAGCAATACCCTGCCCATTTGTAGTGGTTTCAAAGCGTGTGCCTTTTTTACCCTTTAAGATTATTGTTTTATGCCGTTGCGGATATTGTTGATTATAATCCAAAGCGGTAATAGTCAACTCTGCAGAAGATGCGGCAGAGACGCAAAATGCGAGAAACACAAGAAATTTATTCATAAGGTTTAATATAGAATTTTTACCGACATGTTCAGCAATCCGTCCATAGGTTTTAAACCATGCAAAAGAGCATAGTAAATAGCTATGCTGGCGTTTGAAATGCCCTGTTCCCAGCCCAATCCGTAAGTAAAAGCTCTTTCCCAGTCATAAATTCCGGTTTGCCCAAAAACATGCAGCGCCGAATTCTTCAATCCGTGCCACTGAAAATCCATTTCCGAGAGCGCATAAGACTTTGCCCTAATGCTACGTGGCGGAAAACCTATAAAATCGTTGCGGCCGCCTATAAAAAACATGTCCTCGGATTTAAAGCCCTTTGAGGCCAAGAGCACAGTCCAGTTTTTTGAAAAAGGCTGGTAATACTCTCCGCTTATTCCCGCTGCGACAAATTTCGAAAATTCGGCGGTTGCTTCTGTGAATAACCCCTTGAAAGGGAGCGGCAGCTTATCTCTGCTATCATAGCCCAGCGATAGCGAAGAAAATATTTTTTCATTTTTGTAGCCACCGCCAACGCTGTATTGCCATTCCCAGCTCAATTTGTGAATGTATTTCAAATCTGCGTTTCTTTGCCTGGTAGAATCGTATTCCAAAAATTCGCCGGACAGTTTTAGAGAGCCGTTCAGCCCAAAGATAAACGGTTCTTTATAAGATATTTCCGCCGAGCGATAGTTTTTGGAATTTTCTCCGCCAAAGGAAAAGTCTCTGGCCGTGCCGCCGATATTCATAAGCTGCACCCTTGCAAGCCCGTTGAAATCGCCGTTTTCAGCGTCATAAGCAACGGAGGCTTCTGCGAAATTTGAGGTTGCATCTGTAAAGTCAAAAACGGGAACTATGCGATTTCTGTTAGCGACACGGTAAAGTTTTGCATCTCCGTTTTTAGAAAAATATCCGAGCCTGAGCAGCGAGCTTTCCGCCCTGGGTAGTTGCGAATGTACAAAAGGACTGCCCGCTTCTATTTGCGCCAGCTTAGCGAATGTTGCGGAATCTGTTTTGCCTTTTTTATATTGAACTGCGCTGTTCCAAACCCAAGCCTGCGTCGCATGTGCAATGTTGATTGCAAAAATTGCGATTAACAAACTCTCAAATCTCAAAGTTCAATTCTCAACTGTATTTAAGCAAACTTTGCGCTTTTTCCTTTATCAATTTCAGGATACGCTGTTCTGCCTCATCGCCACGTTCCGTATCTCTTACGCTGACCAATGGCAAGTATAACGGGCTGTTGAAGAATGTTCCCAGCGGTATTGGATTCTTGCGGCAGAATATGGCTTCTACATAGTCACGAGCTTCGTCTTGGAGTTTATTGCAAGCGTCGGTTTCGCCTTTTTGGAATGAATTGTAAAGACTAATAAAGATTTTTGCGGCTTCCGGGATGTTTCCCGTTGCGCTGATCAAGCCTGTGCCACCTAGCTTAAGCATATCTATGAATGAGCCGTCTTCTCCGGAAAGCAGCGTGAAGTCCTGGTCTTTGGTCTGTTCTATTATGCTCTTTGTATCATCGTAATATTTTTCGCCTATTCTAAATTCAACGGACTGTTTTAAGCCTATTATGTTTTTATCTTCGGCTAGTTTTATTATTGTATTTGGGTGTATGTAGCTGGCAGTGCGTCCGGGCACGTTGTAGAGAATAATCTTCGCGCCGGTTTCGCTGCTAAGAGCTTTGAAGTGCGCATAAATTCCCTCTTGCGACGGAGTGTTATAGTAGCCTGTTACACAGAGCATTGGAACATTGTCTGCGATTTTCAAAGTTTCGGTTATTATTTCAATTGTTTCCCGAGTGCTATTGGAGCCGGCTCCTGCGATTATAGGCACTCTGTCATCAACATAGTCCAGCACGAATTTCATAAAATCCATGTGCTGCGCATGGCTAACTGTTGCGCTCTGCCCTGTTGTTCCCATTGGCACAAAACCATGGACACCTGCCGCTATAAGGTCGTCTATCATTGTTTTTGTTTTTTCGTAATCTATGGAATTATAGAGGCAAAGCGGGTCATCGTTTTTCAACGGTGTAAAAAGCGCAGTAAACACGCCACTTAATTGGGATGAAGAAGTTATATGCATGGATGGTAATTTAGAAAACTACACAAAATCCTTTTGCCTGAACAATGCCACAGCCAAACACAAAATTACGCTGGAATAACCTACTGCATAAACGCTTTGCCATAACAAGTAAGATTGCTCCAGAACAATTGAATGCGCAGCGTGCGAAGATGCATTGAATTTATACAGGTTCGGAGAAATATAATGAATGCCCTTTGCAATATTATAAATAAACTCTCCGTTGTTCCACATAAAACTCCCCTCTTCACTCATGCCATAAACAAGAGAAACCTCTTTCAAAATATGATTGCCCAAATGTCCTATAAGGTAAATTCCAACAGAAAAAAGCGTGCTGATCAACGCCGAGGAATATGTTGAGAACAACACAGCAAAAGCGAGCACTATGGCAAGCTCACAGAACACAAGATAGCAAGCCTGGACCGCAGGGACTTCAATGCTGGCATTTATGGCCCACAGAACAAAGGAAAGGGTCAAAGAAAGCAAAATTATATGCAAAGCAATTAACGCCAGCAAACCCATATATTTTCCCAGCAAAAACGCAGAACGAGAAACAGGTTTTGCCAAAAGAGTGTGTATGGTTTTCTTTTGAATCTCCTTTTGAACCTGCCCCACTCCGGCGAAAATCGCAATGAAAAAACCTGAAATGGAAATCAGAGAAATAGTATTGGTTTTAACAACAAACTCCCTGTCAAAAACAGACCACTCACCCAGCAAAATGGTAAACGCCGCAAGCGCAACTGCAGAAAATAAAATCACGTAAGGAATTTTATCACGCACCGCTTCTCTAAAAGAATTAACAGCTATCAAATAAACTTCTCTAATCCACAACACGGGAAACCTCCTTAGCCAGCACCTCTTCCAAGCTACCCCTGCCGGTTTGTTTGGTAATTTCATCAATGGTACCCGTATGCGAAATCTTGCCGTCTATGATCATGGCTACCCTATTGCTTATGGCTTCCACATCTCCTAAAATATGGCTTGAATAAAAAACAGTTGAACCTTCCCTGTTAAGCGTTAAAATAGCTTCACGCACATCACGCCTGCCCAAAGGATCTAGGCCGCTCATGGGCTCATCCAAAATCAAAAGCTCAGGTTTGTGCAAAATCGCCTGCGCAAGGCCAATTCTTTGCTGCATGCCTTTGGAATAAGTGCGCAAGCGGCGATGAATCCAATCTGCATTCGCATTCACAAGAGTCAAAGCCCAGTTAATCCTCTCCTCCAAGAGCTTGCCTTTTAAGCCACTCAATCCACCGTAGAATTTCAAAAGTTCATAGCCGCTCAGGGAATCGTAAAAATAAGGTTGCTCAGGCAGGTAGCCCAAGTTCACCCGACTTGCGCTTTCGTTAGGATCTTTGCCCAAAATCGAAACCTCTCCGCTATCTTTGCGCAAAAGCCCGGTTAAAACTTTTATAGTTGTGCTTTTGCCAGCACCGTTAGGGCCTATAAATCCGAAAATCTCGCCTTTGCCAACCTCTAACGATATTCCAAAAAGCGTTTTTTTCTTGCTAAGCCAAAAACCCTGCCTGTAGGTTTTGTGCAAATCCTTTATTTCAATTGCCTTCTCGTTCATTTAATTTTCTCCGTTCTCTTTGGCGAAAAATATGATAAGCGATGGAAGCGCCGATATAAATTGCCACTCCAACCATAAAAAGCGCCCAGCCAATACGGCGATCTTCCAAGCCGGGAAACCAGTTTGCAAAAGTGATCGGCATAAGCGCCGGAATAACCAGCAAAATTCCAACCAACCTGACCAGATACGTTGCGATTACGTAATTCATTGTTTTTCCTCCTGTGGTGGCGGCGGAACCGTATCTTGTGGTGGAACCGTATCCTGTGGCGGTGGCGGCGGTGCGGTATCTGCCATTGGAGGTGTCGGTTCCACAAAAATCCCCTGAATTCTGCCTTTCAAATCCATTAATATTTTAGACGCCAATGCCTTTGTAACTTCCAGCCTTTGCTGTGCTGGCATGGGTTTATTTTGGCATTCGAGCATTCCGCAATAGCCTGTGAACCAGGATGAGTCTGCCTTTAAAGTTCCTTTTAGCTGGCCCATTTCATAATCTGCCTTTATTGAAACTTCTCGTTCTCCCCAGAAAAACAGAAATCCAGCTCTGCCATGTTTGTCTTTTGCGGTTTGAAAATTCAAATTAAGCACAAGAGTATCAGGAATTTGCAAAATTCTTTGGCTTTCGCTTTTTATAAAACCGGCAATTTCCACATTTTCACCGGTATTTACATTTATAGCTGCCCCTGCAAACCCTGAGAAGAGCAATGTTGCCATCACAAAGTTTGTAAATTCACTTTTTATGCGCATATTTGCAAAAATAGTAATTTGTCTAGGGCTTGTACTCCTAACTCTCTCCTGCAGCACTTCAAAAAAAATAAAGGCAGCGAACATTTTAAAAAAGTGCAAATTTACATATCACTCTGCGCAAATAGACGGCTTTGTCCGCGATTCTCTGAAGTTCAGCGTTTTTTTGAATGCCGGCAACGCAGGCGAAGATTCCTTATTTGTTGAGAATTTGACCGGCACTTTCCATTTGGATTCTCTGTTTGAAATTCCGTTCAACCTGCAAACTTCAAAGTGGATTTCTCCGGGAAACAACCAAATGCGCTTTTCCGGTGCTCTTGAGTTGAATTTGTTTAAAATTTTGGCTTTACCCAATGTAAAGAAGTTTAGAATGCAGGGAATTGCGTGGATTGCGCTGAAACCCGGCCAAAAGTCCATAGATGTCAATTTTGACGAAAGCCACGATATTCCGCCCGATTTGCTGGAAAAGCAATTGAAAAAATTAATCGGCTTTTGATTTTCTATATTACTAATGTACATGCGAAGGCTACGCTTAGCGTTTTTTATTATATTTGCCGCCCTTTCCCTGACATGGGCGCAGGGTTCTTTTAATATTTATAAAGATGGATTAGACTTAGGAGCAGGAACTATAAGCGCAGACTTTATTTATAGAGATAGCGATGTTTTTTCTGTGGGGCCAGACCTTGTTGATAACGAAGAATGGTGCTGGGCGTTGACAGTTGCGCCAACTGCTTGTCTTAATGGAACCGCTGAATATACACCTATAATTTTGGAAAATCCCACCAGCAATTATACTTGGAACATTGTAATAACCAGAAAAAGTGATGGAGCAACAAGAAACCTGAATTTAACGATTAAAGAAAGACCTTCACATGCGGTAACCTTTACTACAGACGGCGGCTTGCCGGTTCCTTCAGCGCAAACCGTACTTGATGGCGATAAAGCAACCGAACCCGGCGTTAGCCCAACAAAAACAGGATACAGCTTCAATGGCTGGGATTTTGATTTTAACCTTGAGATTAAGGCTCCTGTTACAATTCCAGCTAAATGGGAAGCGATTGAATATAACATAACTTATGAACCAAACGGTGGCGATGGACCTACAAGCGGAACATACACAATTGAAACACCGACTATAACTTTGCATACTCCGGCAAAAAGCGAGCACACATTTTTGGGATGGTACACAAATCCTGCCTTCTCAGGAACTGCTGTAACTTCAATTCCGCTCGGCAGCACAGAAGCTAAAGATTTTTTCGCTAAATGGGAAATAAAAGAATACACAATTACATACGAGCTAAACGGAGGAACTGGAGCTGCAAACGGAACTTACACTAATCAAAGCCCAACTATAACACTGCCTACCGCTCCTACAATGCAAAAAAACGGATATACATTTGCGGGATGGTACACTGATATTACATTAACTGCTGGACCTGCAACTGAAATTACAAATGGAAGCTCAGGGGACAAAACTTTTTACGCTAAATGGAATCCTGTGCCTTATACTATCACATACGAACAAAACGGAGGCTCAGGAGCCACAAACGGAACATATACAATTGAAAGCCCAACTATAACACTACCTACCGCTCCTGCAATGCAAAAAAACGGATATACATTTACGGGATGGTATGAAGATTCAGACTTCTCCGGAACTATTGAAATTGAAATTCTAACCGGCAGCAGCAGCAACAAAACTTTTTACGCCAAATGGAACGCTATCACATATAACATAACTTACGAACCAAACGGTGGCGATGGACCTACAAACGGAACATACACAATTGAAACGCCGACTATAACTTTGCATACTCCGGCAAGAGCCGAGTACACATTTTTGGGCTGGTACACAAATTCTGCATTCTCAGGAACTGCTGTAACTTCAATTCCGCTCGGCAGTACAGGAGCTAAAGATTTTTACGCCAAATGGGAAATAAAAGAATACACAATTACATACATGCAAAACGGAGGCTCAGGAGCTACAAACGGAAAATACACCAATGAAAGCCCTACTATAACCTTGCCAACTGCATCTGAAATGTCAAGAACCGGATATACATTTGAGAACTGGTACACTAACGTTGAATTAACTGCTGGACCTGCAACTGAAATTACAACTGGAAGCTCAGGGAACAAAACTTTTTACGCTAAATGGGAAGCTATTGAATATGACATAACATATTATCCTGATGGTGGTTCTGGTGCTACAAATAGAAAATACACTATAGAAGACACTCCTATAACTTTGCCAATTCCAACAAAAACCGAGCATACATTTATGGGATGGTACACTGATATAGGATTAGCAACAGGGCCTGTAACTACAATTCCAACCGGTAGCACAGGAGATAAAACTTTTTACGCTAAATGGCAAATAACAGAATACTCAATCACATATATACAAAACGGAGGAACCGGAGCTACAAACGGAATATACACCAATCAAAGCCCAACTATAACACTGCCAATTGCTTCTGAAATGTCAAGAACCGGATATACATTTGTAGGATGGTACACCGATATTGCATTAACACTAGGACCTGAAATTGAAATTACAGCCGGTAGCACTGGCCCTAGAACCTTTTACGCTAAATGGAATCCAATAGATTACACTGTAACTTTTAATGCCAACTGCCCAAGCACTTCCGTTGATTACTCAACATGCCCAACTCCAAGCCCAGCATCAAAAACCGTAACATATGATGCCGAAATAGGAGCGTTAGAACTTTTATCCGAGTTAGCTGATTACGACTTTGTCGGATGGTTTACTGCTGCCTCCGGTGGAACAAAATACACAGAAATAACACCTTATACGACACCCAGCAATACAACGCTTTACGCCCAATGGGAAATAAAAAAGTTTACCGTAAAATGGGAGATTAATAGCAATACCATTCGCACAGACAACAATGTTCCTTATGGCACAGTACTCACTCCGCCTGCCGCCCCACCGGGATACACTATCAGTTCATGGACTCCTGATCCCTCAATTTCTATCAAAAACAATACAAGTTTTATAGCAACATGGAGTCTTATAAATTATACCATAGAATATCTGCCTAACGGTGGAACAGTAGAATCTGCCGCACCCAACAGCTACAATGTAGAAAGCAGCACAATAACGCTGCTTCCGGCAACAAAACCCTGCATAGGATTTGACGGCTGGTTTGACAATGCAAGTTTCACAGGCTCCCCTATCAGTAGCTTTACTCCCAATGCGACTAATTTAGGCAACAAAACCTTCTACGCAAAATGGGCAGATAAAATGACGCCCACTATTAGCGACTTAAACTACACAATTACCAACTCACAATACAACGGCTATGAACAACCAATAGCGCCCAGCCTAACCTCCGCCTCCAGCGCATGCGGCCTCGAAGCACCAGCCATATTATACAACGGAATAAGCACTCTGCCTAAAAACGCAGGCAATTACATAGTGCAAGCCGCCTTTAATGAAAGCGACAATTACAAAGCCGCAACCATCACGCTCGGCACTCTTGCCATAGACAAAGCAACTATTATACCATCACCCAATATTTCCGCAACAATAAGCGACAAAGTCTATGATGCCACAACAACAGCACAAATAACAGACATATCATTAGATACGCCACTCCTTGGAGAAGACTTTATTTCCGCAAGCAACTATTCAATAATCTCCGCAAGCTTTGACGATGCAAATGCAGGACAGGCAAAAAGCGTAACTGTAAGCATCACATGGAACCTCCCAAATTACAACACCCAATCATGGCCAACCAATTTTAGCACAACAGCAAACATAACGCAAGCTATAGGATATTTGGTAATACAAGCCCCTGAAAGCTATGAACTCTCAAATCCCATAAGGCCAATAGTCCTGGAAAAAAGCCCGTTTGTCACAGATAATCTCATCAATTGGGAATACAGACGAGTAGGTACAGACGAATATTCGTCAACCTTGCCGAGACGAGTCGGAGAATGGATAGTCAAAGCGTGGTTCAACGAAACCAATAACTACACGGGAGCCACAGATTCCGCAGAATTCTTCGTAGAAAGAGGCAACTCCACAACCGTTGCGCATAACATAAGCTTTGGAGAAAACTTTGACCGGGAACCGGACTTCAGCAAAAACCAATTGAACTATTTTACGGCAAATGCCTGCCATATAAAAAGCACCGATATTCACATAACCGTTATAGAAGACGATATAGTCTTTGTTCTGGGAGTTGAACGGCCAAGAGGCGACCTTGACGAAAACGGTTTCTTGCGCTACAAAATTCCCCGTACATTTAATAAACCCGGGCAAGACACCGTAATCTACACACTGCTCTCCAAAGATGGCATTTACAGCGAACAGGATACCATCATAATAGAAATTCCAATACCGTTTGAAACAATAGCAATGCAAAAATGGAATAATGTGCTGTTCATAAACAACAATCCATTGACAAACGGCGGCTACGAATTCAAAGAATTCCAATGGTTCAAAAACGGAAATACAGTCGGAGAAATGCAATTCTATTCCGCCGGCCCAAGCAGCAAAGACTCGCTGAATCCAAGCGATATTTACAAAGTCACCATGTATACAAAAAACGGCATGAGAATCTCAACATGTGAAGGCAATTCCAAAGGCGAAACCAAAGTCGGGTTAGCACGCTCCAACTATCAAAAACAAGTACTCGGCATCAATGGAAAAACAGCAAAAACCGGCACAAAAGTTTACAACCTAAAAGGCAGGCCAACAAAAAATACACCGGCTGGAATATATATCGTAGGGGAAAATGAATAAAACCATATACGCATTTTTCCTGTTGCCCGTCTTGCTTTTTGCTCAACCGGTATATGAGTTTGATGTGCATTACGGTTTTGGTGCTTCGGAACTTTCGTATAACAGCGTTCCTGGCATTGCTATGGCAATTTATCCATTCGGCAATTTCGGTTTTTCCGCAGGCGTTGAATACTCAATGCGATGGAGCTCAAAAATAAGTGCGCAACAAGGTGAGCATCCGGCAGTTGATTCTCCTTATGGAGACCCGTTTATTTTCAGATATTCAATTGACAGATACAAAGAAGAAATGTATGGGAAAATTTTGCAGATACCTCTTATGCTTAAATACAGCGATGAGTTTTATTATACCGCCGCAGGAGTAAAAATAGGAACTGTTTTTGATGCCGGAACCGACATAAGCTATAGCGGCCTTAGAACAGAAGGATACTATCCGCAATACAATTTGATATTGACCGCACCGGAATTTCAGGGTTTTGGCGAACAGAAAAACGCTTCATTCAAAACAACGAAATCTCCCGGCACAATGGTAATGCTCGCTCTGGAAGGCGGAGTTAAATTCAAAGTAAATGACAACCTGATCATGCAGGTAGGCGCATTTGTCGACTATTCCTTTAACAAAGGCTTTGATGATCCATCGCAACCTGCAATTCAAAGAGTTGAAACCTACGATGGTGTATCTCTTGTTGCAAACGATACATGGACATCGTGGAGCCCTTGGAGCATTGGTGCTGTAGCAAAACTTTCATTTATAACCGAACGGGCACAACCACAAGTAGCTGAGGTTCAGGCAGAGCCGCCGCCACCTGTGCCACCGACACCCGTACCACCGCCTGTGCAGCCTGAACCACATGTATCCCCCGAACCTCTGCCAGAGCCTGAACTCGAACCAATGCCACCCGATACTTCCGGTTTACCGGCCTTCCTTTTGAACAGAAAGCCGGATTTCATATTCCATTATCCAGAAACTCGCACAAGCCCGAGCGACACGCTTCATATACAGCAGATTTCGCAAATAGCGGATACTCTCAAGGTAAACAGCAAATTGCAGCTTCACTGCGTAGGCTATTCGGAAAGACTTTTTTCCGATGAAATAACCTACGAAACAGCCTGGCAACGTGCGCTGCGCATACGCTACACCTTAGAACGCTTTTATAATATTGACGAAAGCCGCATTTTCATCTATTCACAGGGCGCAAATAAATTGGAGAATAGACGTGCGGAGTGTTTTCTATATTAACCCACATGGCTGATACCATTCAAACTCCAACCCCTGTGTCGGCAGCTTCACCTGCGGCTGCCAAACAATATGATGTTCAAGATTTGCTCTCCCAAATGGTTAAAATGGACTGCTCAGATTTGCATTTTACAGTAGGAGTGCCACCACTGGTTCGCTTGCATGGCAAATTACAGCCTCTCGGAGAAGATAAATTGACTCCCAAAGAGACAATGCGGGTTGCTTACAGCCTTATGAACGAAATGCAGCGCAAAGCTTTTGAGCAAAACAAGGAATGCGACTTTTCATTCGGCATAGCCAACCTCGCCAGATTCCGTGCCAATGCCTACCTGCAAAGAGGCTGCGTGGGCCTTGCGCTTCGTATAATTCCAATCCGCATAAGAACTTTTGAAGAACTCGGGCTGCCAAAGGTCATGGCAGACTTCACAAAACGTCCATCTGGCCTGGTGCTTGTAACAGGAGCTACAGGTAGCGGTAAATCAACAACACTGGCCGCAATGATAGACAAAGTAAACAAAGAACGAAAAGAACACATAATAACCATAGAAGACCCAATAGAATTTTTGCACACCCACCAAGGCTGCATGGTAAACCAGCGCGAAGTTGGCAACGACACGGCGAGTTTTGCGCAAGCACTCAAAATGGCTCTGCGCCAAGATCCAGACGTTGTGCTCATAGGCGAAATGCGTGATACGGAAACAATGCGCGCTGCGCTCACAATTTCAGAAACCGGCCATTTGGCATTTGCAACGCTGCACACAAACTCAACCGTTCAAACCATAAACCGCATAATAGACGCTTTCCCAAAAGGAGAGCAGCAAACAATCAGAACGCAGCTCTCATTCGTGCTTCAGGGCGTTATTTGCCAAACTCTCATCCCCAAGCTCGGCGGCGGACGTGTTATGGCTTACGAAGTGATGAACGTAAATCCGGGCATAAGAGCACTTATAAGAGACGACAAAGTTCACCAGATAGAATCCATGATAGAAATTGGGCAGAAGCAAGGAATGAACACAATGAATATGAAGCTTGCAGATTTGGTCATAGCTAGGCAGATAGACAGGCTTGTGGCTATAGGAAGGTCGTCAAGCCCCGAGAATCTGGAAAAATTATTGCTTGAAAAGGAATTAAGAGCATCGCCCGGGAGGCCGTAAAAAATGCCAGCTTACAGATATAAGGCTGTCTCTGCAACCGGTCAAAGTTTTGACGGGCAATTGGAAGCGAAGGATATTGAAGAAGCACGTGGCATGCTGATTCGCAGGCATTTAACAATTCAAAGCTTAAAAAAGAAACCTACGGAAATAAAACTGCCATCCTTAGGCACAGGAATAAGCGCAAAGGAAATAGCCAGATTCACAAGACAGTTCTCTGCCATGAGCAATGCGGGCTTACCCATAATTCAATCTCTTTCAATTTTAGAAGAACAGGCTCAGAATCCCACGTTAAAAGGCGTTATACACAAAGTTACGCAGTCCATTAACGGCGGTTCATCGCTTGCAGATGCGCTTGCTTTGCACCCAAAGGTATTTGACAGGCTTTATGTTCACATGGTAGCAGCAGGTGAAGCCGGCGGTATTCTAGACGGAATTTTAATGAGGCTGGCAGATTATCTGGAAGCCAACGAAAGGCTAAAAAGAAAAGTTAAAAAGGCCATGACCTACCCTGCTATGGTAGCCATTGTTGCCATTGTAGTTGTGATAATAATGCTAACCTTTGTAATTCCGCAATTCTCAAGCATATTCAATGACGCCGGCCTTGAGCTGCCGTGGCCCACAAAGGTGGTTATGGGCTTGTCGGATACCATAAGGGATTATTTTTTAATTCTGACCACTGCGCTTGTTGCATTTATCGTGGTTTTCAACTATTTGCTGAAAGTGCCGAAATTCAGATTGCTTTTTGACGGCCTCATGCTCAAATCTCCGTTGTTCGGCGATTTGCTAACCAAATCAACCATCGCACGTTTTGCACGCACTCTCGGCACGCTTTTAAACGCCGGCGTAGCAATAACAGATGCTTTATCCGTAACCGCAAAAACAGCCGGAAATACCAAGGTTGAACAATCCATATTATATATTCAACGCTCCATAACAGGTGGTAAGCCCATAGCAGATCCCATGACAGAAACCAAAATTTTCCCGCCTATGGTAATTCAAATGACGGCGGTAGGTGAAAGGACCGGCGGATTGGGTAACATGCTGATTAAGGTAGCGGATTTTTACGACGAAGAAGTAGATGCGGCAGTTGATACTTTAACGTCCATGATAGAACCGTTAATAATAGTGTTCCTCGGTGGATTTATCGGATTTATACTGGTTGCAATGTATATGCCGATGTTCAGCTTGGGCGATGCAGTTAGTTAAGAGGTTATTTTGGATTATATTTCTCCAATAGGAGTGTTGCGCATTGAGGCTTCCGAAAGGGGCCTGAACGCAATAAAGTTCCTTGAGCAGACCACCCAGGAAACTTCTCAAAATGAAAATGAGAGTGCCCGGAACTGCGTAGCTCTTTGCGTTTCTGCGCTCAACAGCTATTTTGCAAAGCAATGGGGAGCGTTTAACCAGCTTCGTTCAAAAATACCTATAGACTTGAATGGTACAGCTTTTCAAAAGAAAACTTGGGGAGTGATTTATTCTTTGCCAAACACATACCCCATTGTAGGCATAAGTTATTCTGAGCTCGCTGCGCTGACCGGCAGGCCAAAAGCGGTTAGAACATGCGCCACCATTTGCGGGCAAAATACCATCCCTATTTTGATACCTTGCCATAGAATAATTGCGGCAACCGGCAAACTGGGAGGCTACGCAGGCGGCTTGGCTAGAAAATCCTGGCTCCTATGGCACGAAGGCATAATAGCAAAAGGCTCAAATGTCCTGTTGCAACACCCACCGCAGGCGAGGTAAAACCATGAAATCCGTCAACAAATGTTTGCAAAATGAAACTACTGCACTTTTGTTCAGTATTTATTTACTATATTTATGATAACAAAAACCAAAAAGGAAGGCATTATGTCTAAAAAAGCAGCAACTAAGGAAAGCAAAAGCACGCTTTCTCCGGAAAAAGCAAAAGCGGTTGAAGCCGCTGTAGCGCAAATAGAAAAGAGCCATGGAAAAGGCTCAATTATGACTTTGGGCAACCAGATAGCCATGGAAATACCGGTTATATCAACCGGATGCATCCAGCTGGATATAGCGCTTGGCGTAGGTGGAATTCCCAGAGGCAGAATCATTGAAATTTACGGCCCGGAATCTTCCGGCAAAACAACGCTCACCCTGCACTGCATTGCAGAGGCGCAAAAAGCCGGCGGAGTTGCCGCATTCATAGATGCAGAGCACGCCTTTGACGCGAGCTACGCCCGCAAGCTCGGAGTTGATATAGACAGCCTGCTGGTATCACAACCCGATACAGGCGAACAAGCCCTTGATATATGCGAAACTCTGGTGCGTTCCGGAGCCATAGACCTTGTGGTGGTAGATTCCGTAGCAGCCCTTGTACCCCAAGCTGAAATCAACGGCGAAATGGGAGACAGCCACATGGGCTTGCAGGCGAGGCTCATGAGCCAGGCTCTGCGCAAATTAACCGGCTTGCTCAACAAGTCAAATACAGCTTTGATTTTCATCAATCAGCTTCGCATGAAAATAGGCGTGATGTTCGGCAATCCGGAAACTACCACAGGTGGCAACGCACTGAAATTTTACGCAACGCAACGCTTGGATATTCGCCGTGTAAATACAATAAAAGAAGGCGAAAATTCCGTTGGCAATCGCACCAGAGTGAAGGTTGTGAAGAACAAGGTTGCGCCGCCGTTTACCCAGTGTGAATTCGATATTCTCTACGGCCAGGGAATCTCGAGAGAAGCCTCTATACTGGACTTGGCAGTTGATTTGGAATTCATTCAAAAGAGCGGTTCCTGGTTCTCCTACAATGGCGAAAGAATAGGACAGGGCCGGCCCAATGCTCTTCAATATTTAAAAGACAATGCAGATGTTTCCAAAGAAATTGAGAAGAAAATCAGGGAACACAAAAAAGAAGTTGAAGTGTTTAGCAATCATTCAGGAGAAGAGCAGGCAAGCGATGAATAGCAGATTTTTCATAGCCATTCTTTTATTCGGCGTGGCTTTTGCGCAAGACCACCTGCGGGTTCCGGGTTTTTACAAAGCCGGTCTTCGTTATGGTGAAGCTAAAAGCGATTCCCTTCACATAAAATGGGCTCGTGCTATAGATGCCGATACATTTTGGGTTTACAAGGCGAATTTCAGTTTGCAATACATAACTAATGCCGATATGCGCACAGTATGGTACAGCCAGCCTTTCAGATATGAAAGGCGAATGGCTACTCACCATTTAAGAGAATCTATTTTTGACAGTCCTTTCAAATTCAATGATTTGGAAGGACTTACAAAAAATCGAAATCCGGGATTGCTGGAAAAATTTACCAATTAGATTCTGCCGGAGGCGGAGCTTTAGGCGGTGGAGCTTTGGCTGGAGCCGCTTGTTGTTGTTTTGCGGATTGAGCTTGTTTTGCTATTTCCTTATATTCCTGCTTTGCCCTTTCCAATTCGGAATTTGCGGAGTTCGCAGAATTTGCGGGGGGTGCTGCAGGCTTGTTTGTTGCAACAGCAGCGGCAACTGCGGCGGCCTTGGGATTGCCTACCGTATCATTTCTTCTCCCATCTACATACCATGCGTAACCGAGCGGTTCCAGCCTGCTTTTGGCAAAAGATTCTGCAAGCGCCTTTCCATTGAAATAACCTACTCTTACTCTGTAATAGGTTCCCAGCAATTGAGCCGGGTTATTTACTTTTGCATAGTATGAGTTAATTCCATTTGATGCCATTTTCTTAACCAAATTCCTTGCAGAGGCCTCGCTTGGGAAGACTGCCACTTGAATAGTGTATCTGCCGGATCTCAATTGCTTTATATCATCTGCTTCTGAAATAAAAGTCGGAACCTGCGTGGGAACAGATGGCGGTGGCAGTGAGCGTGCGACTGCGGTCGCAGGGGGTTCGGCTACGGGAGCTGTAGTTGTGGCTTCGGGTGGCGGCGGCAAAGCGGATTCTGTGACTTGTTGCGCAGAAGGAGGAGGAAGAGGGAACGGAACAGGCATGGCATCTTCTTCACAGGCAAGGAAGAAAGCCGAAGATAGAACAACTGTTCCTACACAAAAAATTTTTCTCATAAAATAAACTCCATGATTGGAGAAAATATAGAAAAATGATTTCTACATTAAATCCGTGTTTCGCTGTTTTTTGATTTTATTCCTTGTGAGCTTTGCGCAGGCCGGCGAGTATTGGCACGTAGAAAAAGGAGCGAGCACTATGAAAATGCTCTCAATGCCAACCGAGCCCAGACAAGCCGCTCTCGCAGGAGCCGGCATAGCAAGCCCGAAAAACGCCGGCGAAGCGTTGAGGAATCCTATAGCAGGGGCAACTGCGAACTCCCCTGTTTTAAGTTTTTCACGCACTGAGCTTTCAGATTTAACAGGGGCGAGCAGAATATCAATGCTGGCTGGCAGCGTTTTGGGAAACTGGCACTTAACCGCAGGAATGGAATCGCTGAATTACGATAAAATCCAGGGCTACACAGACGATGGCCTAACTTCTGACGGACAATTCTTTACATCGGGGACTATAGCTGCGCAATTGGGAATCGCAAGGAACTTCAATTCCATGAGCGCCGGTTTTACAGCACGGTTTGCAAACCAGAACATAGATGATTATCATTTACAGGGACTTTTATTTGATGGTGGCGTTAAATACAGTCTATTGAAATTCTTTGAATTCGGAGCTATTTTCAATAATTTAGGCTGGATTTATTCCGACACAAAAGAAATTACCCCTCTTTCCGTGCAAGCCGGAATAACCGCAAACTGCGCATTGCCGCTTGGTTTTAGCGGTTCTCTTTCCGCAGATTTATACAAACGAAACGACTCCGCTCAGGAACTTCGCACCGGTCTTGAAATTATGTATATGGAAATACTATCCCTTCGCCTTGGCTATTACGAAGTGATAAGTGCCGGTTTTGCGCTGAAATTCGGTTCCATAGCAGTTGAATACGCATATCAAAACAAAGAAGTCCTGGGCGCCAACCATATTTTTGGATTGAATCTTTACTTCTGATGTTTTTTCTATATTTGAATCATGGATAGTAAGGCTCTTCAGCCTCTGAAAAATGCTTACAATGTGGCGATGAATTTTTTAGAGAGCGAATCTATGAAAAAGAAACCCAGCACTATAGGCTCGGTTTCTTGGACTAATTTAAAAAATGAGCTCAATTTCTTAGACAAGAAAAAGTCAGACAGGGTTGTTAACTGGCTAATTGAAAACTGGCCTCCACGCTACAGCTATGCAATGCCCTATTTAGATGAAAATGAGAGAAATTCCTTTGATTCCGAGGCTTACAGGCTTTTGCTGCGTTCTTACAGAACAGGAATGGTTTCCGAACGTGTTATTGAAGACATAATAGTTCGTGGCGCAGATAACGATGGCTTGCATTTTTCAAAAGAATTCCTGCACAGTTGCCTAGCTAAGTTCTGGGAAGATTCCATGCAGGAAATTTCACAACCATCCATACAATGATAAAAATAATAGGTGGCGGACTGGCCGGTTGCGAAGCGGCTTTGCAGCTTGCATGCAGAGGCTTTGAAGTTGATTTATATGAAATGCGCAAAGGCGACGGCCAAACTCCTGCGCATAAAACCGGCAATTTAGCGGAATTGATTTGCAGCAACAGCTTAAAGGGAATGCAGCTCACAAGCGCGCACGGTCTTTTGAAAAACGAACTTAAAATGCTCGGCAGTTTTCTTTTGCAAGCGGCGGAAAAAGCAAGGGTTCCTGCGGGAGAATCACTTACAGTTGATAGAGAAATTTTCAGCAAAGAGGTGGAGAGCTTAATTGCCGGGAGCAAAAAAATCACCTTGCGACCGGAGGAATGTACCGAGCTTGCTTCCGAGGGTATGTCTCTTGTAGCCGCTGGCCCGCTTTGCAGCGATGCGCTTGCGACAAAAATAAAAGAATTGACCGGCGGCGAATTTTTGCGTTTTTTTGATGCCATAGCTCCGGTTATAGACAGCGACTCCATAGACTATTCACAAGCATTTGCCATGAACAGGCATGAGAAAGGAGAAACCGCAGATTTTATAAACTGCCCCCTGGACAAAGAAACTTATGTGGAATTTGTGAAAAGATTGCAAGAAGCAGATAGCATAGAGGAAAAACCTTTTGAAAAAAAAGAACTGTTTGAAGGCTGCCTGCCTATTGAAGAAATGGCTCGCCGTGGAATAGACACTCTGCGTTTTGGCCCCATGCGACCGATTGGGCTTGGCAAACACTACGCTGTTATTCAGCTTAGGGCAGAAAATGCGCAAAAAACTCTTTACAACATGGTGGGCTTCCAAACGAGGCTCAAATTCAACACGCAAAAAGAGATATTCAGGCTTGTACCGGCACTTAAAAACGCCGAATTCGCACGCCTTGGCTCCATGCACCGCAACACCTTTATAGAAAGCCCTAAATTGCTGGATAGCTCACTGAAACTAAGTTCTGCCAACTTATGGTTTGCGGGGCAGATTACGGGAGCAGAAGGCTACACGGAAGCCATAGCCACAGGCTGGTATGCTGCTTGGAACATGGCTAATTCTCTGCAAAACAAAACTCCCGAGCCTCTCCCTCAGGGATCTTGCATAAGAGCTCTAATTGATGCTATAACCACCCCTAAAGATGACTTTCAGCCTGTAAATTTCAACTTCGGATTGTTGCCTCGTCCGGAGAAATTGCGAAAAAGTGAAAAAAAAGATTTTTTAATTAATCAAAACCGTAAAAATTTAATTATATTTATATAATGTTGCCGGAAGAATTAAATTTGTTTCTACGAAAATGCAAAAACAAGGTTTTTGTATACGCTTGGGAATATTTCTCAAAGCGCATACATGAAGAATTGGTTAGAGCCGCAGTGGAAGAGTCTCCGTTTTTTTATGTGGAAATGAGCTTTAGCATTGTTGAGCAGAAATTGCCTGTAAACAGCGATCGCTTAAAATTTTGGGAAGTATTTTTTGATGTGCTCTCAACGCAAAAACGTTTCAGCGATTTGTGCGGTTTTTTAAGGAACGATGAGGGCATGGCCTTTTTGTTCGTAAATTCGGTTGAGGACAATCCGGTCTGGAATAGATTTTGCGCAGAGATAGAAACCAGAACTTCTTTTGATATGCGAAAATGGGATGAGATAATATATGCAACTTATCCGCCCAAGGAGTTTTTTAAAGCTTGAAAATCCTGCTTATCACTTCTGTTTATCCACGATTTGAAAACGATTCGGAGGTTCCTTGGTTACGCACCTCTGTTTCCATGTTAAAAAAGGCAGGTTGTGAAATTGAAGTTGTTGCGCCTTCGCATAAAAAGCTCAAAAGCCATGAAATAGACGGCGTTAAAGTCCGTCGGTTCAGATATGCGCCTAAATGCTTGGAAATTTTAACGCATGATGAAGGTGCTCCGTCTAAAATGGCGAGGAATCCCCTGCTCCAGCTTTTAGCGATTCCCTACATAATTTTCGGTTCATTTTTAACGCTTTGGGCATGCATTAAATTCAAGCCGCAAATAATCCATGCGCATTGGCCTTTTCCTCACGGGTTCATGGCATTTTTTGCGAAATTCTTTTGCAAGATTCCAGTAGTTTTGAATTTTCACGGCGCAGAGTTATTGTTGATGCGCAAAAAAAAATGGATTAAGCCGTTCCTGAAATTTTTTATAAAGCATGCGAATCTTGTTTTTGCAAACAGTTCCTTTACAGCAAAAAGAATTGAAGAGATTTATCAGCGTAAAATTGAGATTTTGCCTTACGGAACAACATTTAGCAATTGCACTCATAATGCAGAGCAATCACCAATATTCCGGGTGTTATTTGTAGGCAGGCACATTGAGCGCAAAGGCATTGAATATTTAATCAGGGCCGCAGATTTCCTGGACAAGGAAAATTTTCAAATTCGCATTGCAGGTGGCAATGCCCATATCACAGACCGGATTTTATTTTTAGGCAAATTATCCAAAGAAGATTTGGCAAAGGAATATCAAATGGCGGATTGTTTTGTTTTGCCAGCCATTGTTGATTCAAAAGGCGACACCGAGGGCTTGGGCGTGGTTTTGATAGAAGCCATAGAATACGGCTGCCCTATAGTTGCGAGCAATGTTGGGGGCATACCAGATGTTGTGATAGACAGAAAAACCGGTTTGCTGGTACCTGAGAAAAAACCTGAGGCATTGGCTGCAGCGATAAAAGAGTTGGCAGAGAACGAGGCTTTGCGAAAAGAGCTTGTGGAGGGCGCAAAAGAGCATGTGAAGCGTAATTTTTCGTGGGATGTGATTATTGATAGACAGATGGAGTTGTATGGGAACGTATAGAATTGCATTTTTAATTTTATTCTTCTTTGCTTTTGCGGTTTATGCTCAACAGAATCTGGTAGCCATAATAAACACTGTGGATGACGAAACTCCGCCTTTGAAGATTTCCGATTTAAACTATTTAACAGACAGGTTACGGGAAATTGCTACTAAAACTTTGCCAAAAGAAAGCTACGCAGTTATGACCCAGCAAAGCATGCTTTCTCTGTTTTCCGCACCGGAAGATATGGTTCGCAAGTGCGATGAGTTAGCCGGTTGTTTGGTTAATATAGGCAGGGAAATAGCGGCTGATTATATTGGGCAAGGGCGCATTGGTCGTTTTGGCGGAAACTTAACTATTAAAGTGGAACTTTACGAGAGCGGCAAAGGAACTTTGGTGAGTTCATTTACGGGTAATGCCAAAAATGTGTTCGGCTTGCTTTCGGTTTTGGATAAGGAAGCTCCTGAATTTTTTAAAAAACTGATTCCCGGTCCCCCACCTGCAATCCAAGCTTCCGTAGCTACAGGCAATTATGTTGCCCAAATAGTTACGGAACCGTCCGGAGCTTCTGTGCTGTTGAACGGAACGCATTATCAAGGTTGCCAAAAAACACCATGTACAATTTCGCTTTATGAGAATCGTTTTAGGCTTTCTGTTTCTTTGGATGATCATTACACAGTGGACACAAGTTTTGTAATTGCGTTACCCAACCAGGTTGTAACCGTAAAGCTGAAACCAAAGATGCATGTTGTGAATGTCACGAGCGATCCTTCGGGAGCGACTGTGAATTTTGACGGAATCACCTGCGTTACTCCATGCCCATCGCGTTTTTTTAGAAGGGGCAATGTGAAGATAAAAGCTATGCTTGATAAGCATGAAGATGCGGATACAGTGGTTTTTGTTTCCGATCATACGAATGTAAACTTAAAGTTAAAACCGAAAGTCCTTAAAAAATAAAATACTATATTTATAATTCATGCAAAAAGTCCTCTTCTTTCTCCTTTTAGCTGCTACTCTGTCAATGGCGCAAGAAGAATATGATGAGTATGATGAGTATGATGAGTATGAAGTATTTGATGAATATAATGAATTTGGCATCTTGATTTTGGAAGCAGTAAAGAATGGCAAGGCGGTTGAAGAGCCTGTTTTTGTGGATGGAGATTATGTTGGATATACTCCATTTAGAGACGTTGTTCCTTTGTATGGCGAAGTTAGAATTGGAGAATACAGGAAAAGAGTATATGCTACGCTTAAGCACAATAAAACGGTTAAGCATACTCATATAATGTTCAGCAATGTTGGCTGGCGATTGGGATATATGGGCAATAAAGGTTTTGCCAGTTTTGAAGGCGGATATACGATTAACTCTTCGTCTGACCTTGCAAATTTTGCTATGGAAGGGAACTTCAACTATAAAAAGATGACCATGCCTTTAATGCTTCGCATTATGCTGTTTGATGGAGACATATATGTGGTTGGCGGCGCACAGTTTGAGGTTAGCTATAATTGGGATGTTTCACTTAATGCTCTTGGCGGTCTTGGCTATTTTATAACATCAAATCTTGGAATTGATTTTAAGTATGTTTTTGACCCATACAAGCTTAAGTATAACAATTTCTCCTTAGGCTTGACCTATTATCCGGATTATTAAAATGCGTAATGATTCTACGCAAAAATGCGTAGAAAGTTTTCTATATTACTCTTTATGCGGAAAAAATACATCTACCAATTTGAAAACTGGGCTGATTTTACCTGGGAAGAAGGTGAAATCCAAGTGCTTTTAGGCACAGTCCGGCTTTTGCAGGGCAAGGTGCTGGGAACAATGCAAGCTCTCGGGTTTTCGCAGAAAATTGAGACTTCTCTTAACACTTTAACGCTTGATGTTATAAAATCCTCCGAAATAGAAGGGGAAAAATTGAATTATGCTCAAGTTCGCTCTTCCATAGCCCGCAGGCTTGGGCTGGAAAAGTTCAGCAATGCAAGAAGTTCCAGAAATGTGGAAGGCATTGTGGATATGACAATGGACGCAGTACAGAATGCAAATTTGCCGCTTAGCGAAGAAAGGCTTTTCGGTTGGCACGCAGCGCTGTTTCCAACGGGGTGGAGCGGGCTTTATAAAATTGCAGTAGGAAAGTATAGAACAGAAGAAATGCAGGTTGTGTCTGGCGCTATAGGCAATGAAAAAGTTCATTATGAAGCTCCCAAGCCAAAATTTGTAAAAAAAGAAATGGATGTTTTTTTTGAGTGGTTTAACAACAAGAATAAAATAGATGCCATTTTGAAAGCGGCAATAGCTCATTTTTGGTTTATTATAATACATCCCTTTGATGACGGCAATGGAAGAATAGCCCGTGCCATCACCGATTTAATGCTAACTCGCTCGGACGCTTCGCTCCAAAGGTTTTACAGCATGTCTGCGCAAATTTTAAAAGAGAGAAAAAAATATTATTCTGTTTTGCAGGAATGCCAGCACAAGGAAAAAGACATAACTCAGTGGTTGAAATGGTTTTTGCAATGCCTGAGAAACGCTTTATTGGAAACTGAAAAAATAACGAATCTAGTTTTGCAAAAAGCGGAGTTTTGGGACAAGCACAAAAACACCGAATTTAACGGTAGGCAAAGAATTATGCTAAACAAATTGCTGGACGGTAGCTTCAAGGGTAAGCTGAACACAGTGAAATGGGCAAAAATGGCTAAGTGCTCCCATGACACTGCGCTTAGAGACATCAAGGATTTAATGGAGAAAGGCATTCTGTCGCAGGAAAACGCCGGAGGGAAGAACGTGAGTTATGAGCTCTGCCAACTAAACCTCCCACACGGGGATTGAAACAACATTTCTTGACAAGGGAATTCGCATATCTTGCAGGCATATCACTGCGCCAAGACCTACTTCCTTTTTTAACTTTTCCAATTCCTTGAAACTCTTGCAATCACCCAAGCTTGGATTTGCAGTCTTTTTAATTTCTATCGGATGCAAAGTACCGTTTTGCTCCAGCACAATATCTATTTCATTTTGATTCGCATCCCTGTACATATACATCAGCGGTTCTTCGCCATTGTGCAAATATGATTTTAAAATTTCTCCAACAACATAAGTTTCAAGAATTG